>BNJS01001171.1_pt1 | contig 84968 bp, 94 predicted proteins | sample 8540461 | NCBI WGS metagenome assembly BNJS01 (sample SAMD00202454, study PRJDB9452) | human saliva metagenome | isolation source: human saliva | place: Japan
CAATGGTTCCGCAACGCTTTTGGCACCCCGACCGCCGCGCAGGAAGGCGCTTGGGAGAGTATCAGCAAGGGCGAAAACGCGCTTATTATCGCCCCCACGGGCTCCGGCAAAACCCTTGCCGCTTTTCTGTGGGCGCTCGATGCACTCTACCGCGACAAAAGCACAGAACCGGACCAGCGCGAGCTTACGGCATCGGCTCAGGGGCGGAAAAACGGGGGCGCTCGGGAAACGCAAAAGACTAAGAAACAGCGTGCGGGCGGTACGCGCATCCTGTATGTTTCGCCCCTGAAAGCTCTCGGGGCGGATGTGGAGCGCAACCTGCGCGCGCCGCTTGCGGGGATTGCGCATACGGCGAAGGAATCCGGGCGAACCCCACCCGATATCACCGTGGGTATTCGGAGCGGTGACACTCCGGCGCGTGAGAGGCGGCAGCTGATCAGCAACCCGCCCGATATTCTGCTGACCACCCCCGAATCGCTCTACCTTATGCTGACCTCTGCGGCACGTTCGACACTCACCGGCGTGACAACTGTGATTGTGGACGAAGTGCACGCCCTGGCGGGAACTAAGCGCGGGGCGCATCTGGCGGTGTCCCTTGAAAGGCTCGATCAGCTGGTGGAGCGGCCGGTGCAGCGCATCGGGCTGTCGGCAACCGTGAACCCGCCCGAAGCCGTCGCCACATTTTTAGGCGGGGTGCACCCGGTGACAATCGTGGCGCGGCAGGTGCCCAAACGTTGGGATCTGCGGCTCTCGGTACCCGTGCCGGATATGGCGGCGCTCGGCGGGGCAAACGATTACGGGCAGGGCAGCTATGCCCCCGGGGAGCAGCGGGCACCGCGCGGGCAGGATTCGCCCAGTCCAGCCCCGAACGCCCCGGATTTACAGGTTCAGGCAGCCGATGATGCGCCACCCTATACTCTTGCGGATGCTATTGGCACCTTCCCCGGTGAAGAAGGATTATCTCTTGAGTTACCAAACAGCTCTGCCGAACAAGATGGTGCCGCGAGCGCGGCGGCGAGTGCCGAGGCACGGAAGCCGGGCGGTGAGGGCGAGCGCGCATCCGGGTATCGTGCCTCGATTTGGCCCTTATGTTCAGGAACGCATCGTGGACGATATCGAGAATAATCGTTCTACGATCGTGTTCGTGAACTCGCGTGGGCTCGCCGAAAAACTTACCGCGGCTCTCAACGATATTCATGTGCGACGCGAGCTCTCACGGCGCGAGCTTGCGGGTGAGCCCCTGCCTGACATTGGTGAGGAGCCAGACATTGCGCCGTTGGCGCGGGCGCATCACGGTTCGGTGGCGAAGGATCAGCGCGTGCTTATCGAAGAGTCCCTCAAGAATGGTTCGCTGCGGTGTGTGGTCGCCACAAGTTCCCTGGAGCTCGGCATCGATATGGGGCATGTGGATGCGGTTATTCAGGTGGCGTCTCCGCCGTCGGTGGCTTCCGGTCTGCAGCGGGTGGGCCGTGCCGGGCACCGCGTGGGCGAGGTTTCGCGCGGGCTTTTTATCCGAAGCATCGCGGGGATTTGTTGGGCTCTGCCGTGGCTCTGTCCGGTATGCTCGCCGGGTCTTTAGAACCGCTTACCGTTCCCGCAAACCCGCTGGATGTGCTTGCCCAGCAGACCGTTGCCGCCTGTGCCCTGGGGCCTATTGGGGTGGATGCCTGGTACGAGGCGTTGCGCCGCACCGCCCCTTTCGCGAACCTTTCGCGCGCGCTCTTTGACAGTACTTTAGAGATGCTGGCGGGCAGGTACCCTTCCGATGAGTTTGCGGAGCTTCGCCCGCGTATTATTTGGGATCGCACCGCCACCGCTGATGCGCCAAGCGGCACGATTGAGGGGCGGCCCGGTGCGCAGCGGCTTGCCGTGACTTCGGGCGGGACGATTCCCGATCGTGGGCTTTTTCCTGTCTACCTGGCCGGTTCTGAGGATTCCAAGGCGCCTAAACGGGTGGGCGAACTGGACGAGGAGATGGTCTATGAATCGCGGGCGGGCGATGTGATCGCCTTGGGTGCGAGCAGTTGGCGCATCGAGGACATTTCGCACGATGCGGTGCGCGTGAGCCCCGCACCCGGCGAGCCTTCGCGTCTGCCGTTTTGGCATGGTGAGCGGGTGGGCCGCCCGGTGGCGTTGGGCCGTCGTCTGGGACAGTTTACCCGCGAGTTAGCGAAGTCTGCGGGCGCTGAGTCCGGAAGCGAAGGCGCCTCAGCGACGGCTGCGATACGCGCCGAGCTGACCCGGTTAGGGCTGGATTCTTGGGCGAGCGATAATCTGCTCGCTTATATTCGGGAACAGCGCGAGGCTACCGGTGTGGTCCCCACCGATACGCGGTTTGTGGTGGAGCGTTGCCGCGATGAACTGGGAGATTGGCGTGTTATTTTGCATTCGCCGTACGGGTATCCGGTGCATGCGCCTTGGGCTGTGGCGGTGGGCGCCCGCGTGCAGGAACGGTACGGTATTGATGCCAGCGCGCTTGCGGCAGATGATGGTATTGTGCTGCGTATTCCCGCGGTGGAAGATACCCCGCCGGGTGCTGAGCTTTTTCTCTTCGAGCCCGATGAGCTAGAGGAGATTGTCAAGGATCGTGTGGGCGAATCGGCGCTTTTTGCGTCTCGTTTTCGAGAGAGCGCCGCCCGTGCCCTGCTTCTGCCGCGCCGCGATCCGGGCAGGCGCACTCCCCTATGGCAGCAGCGCCAGCGTTCGGCGCAGCTGTTGGATGTTGCGCGCAAATACCCCGAGTTCCCGATTCTGCTGGAAACCGCCCGCGAATGCTTGCAGGATGTATATGATGTTCCTGCGCTTCTTCAGCTGCATCGGGATATTGCCGCGCGGCGCATCAGCCTGTCGCAGGTGCAGACCGAGGGGCCTTCACCTTTTGCCCGCACCATGCTTTTTGAGTACGTGGCGGAGCATATTTACGATACGGATGCGCCCGCCGCCGAACGCCGCGCTGCCGCCTTGGCACTGGATCCGGCGCTTTTGGCGGAGCTGCTGGGTACCGCTCAGCTGCGCGATCTGCTGGATCCGCAGGTGATTCTTGAGGTTCAGGAGCGTCTTCAGCGCACCGGGGCGAAGTATCGGGCACGCGGGGTTGAGGGCGTGGCGGATCTTCTGCGCCAGCTCGGTCCGCTCACGGCAAATGAGCTGGCGCTGCGGCTGCGCGGGAACGAGGGGATCCGGGGTTGAGGCCGCGCACGAGGTCTCTTGGAGCACCCCAAACAGGCAGCGAAAGTCGATCTAAAAAGGCTGATATTTCACATGAAACCGGGGATTCAGCCGAAAATACCGATGAGGGTCTGCCGGAAGAAGGCCTTGAAACTACCCCGCACGCCACCGCCGAAGAGGCACGCGAGCTGGCGGAAGAGCTGGTCGCATCCCGCAGAGCGTTCGTTATTAATCCGCGCTCGAACACGGCGGGACAGCACGGAACCGATCTATGCCGCAGTGGAAGACGCCGCCCGGCTGCGCGACGGGTTAGGGTTGCCACTTCCAGTCGGGCTTGCCGAAGCGTACCTCACACCGGTCGCCGCGCCGCTTGAAGACCTAATCTCGCGGTATGCGCGCACGCACATCCCCTTTACCGCAGCCGAGGCGAGCGCCCATTTCAGCCGCATCACGCCGACGGGTTCGGGTGCTATTCTGCCGGTTTTACGCGCTTTAGAGACGCAGAATCGACTGTTCTCGGGCGAATACCTGCCCGAGGAACTGCGTGTATCTCGCGCGGAGACAGCCGATACGATACCGCCCTCCCCCGCGCCCACGGCAAGCCTGGAATGGGTGGATGCCGAGGTGCTTCGCCTGCTTCGTGCCCGGTCGTTTGGCGGCGCTGCGCCGCGAGATTGAGCCGGTACCGCAGCGTGCCTATGGCGCGTTCCTACCCGCCTGGCAGGGAGTGCGCACGCAGACGGTCAAGGTTTCGCGCAGGCTCGCAGAAACCACCGAGTACGGTGCCTATTACGAGCCCGAACGCACGGTTCAGGTTCTTGCCGAAAACAGTGGTGCGTCCGCTGATACTCTGGAGGGTCGCGAGGGCTTGCTGACGGTCATTGATCAGCTGGCCGGGGTGCGTGTGCCCGCCTCCGCTTTGGAGACCCTCGTCTTGCCAGCCCGGGTGCGTGATTATTCGCCGCAGCTCTTAGATAGTCTGTTGGCCAGCGGAGAGGTACTTTGGCGCGGTGAAGGCGAAATCTCCGGCAATGACGGCTGGGTGAGCCTGCATCTTACCGAATCCGCCGAACTGACCCTGCCCGATTCTTCCCGCACGCAGGCCTTGGATGAGCTGGGTCCGGTGGAACACGCCGTCTTTGAGGCGCTTTCCGGTGGTGGGCTGTTCTTTATGCCGCTTCGTGAGCGCGTGAACGACATCTTGGTCTCTCGCGCCGCCTCGGGCGAGGTTGTGCACCTTCCGGAGGCTTCGGAGGTGTCTGCCGCACTGTGGCGCCTGGTGTGGGCGGGGTTGGTCACAAATGATACTTTCGCCCCGGTACGTGCCATGCTGGCGGGCGGGTCGAGTGCGCATCCGGTGCGGCCCGCCGCTCCCCTAGCGCGCCCGGTGCGCAGGCGCGGTGCCGCACGACTGTCGGCGGCGCGTACTTCTGCGGGGGCTTATCCGCGCAGGTATAGCGGCTTGAGCGGCACTCGTGCCAGCTCTTCTGATCCGCAGGTTTCGGCTCGGGATTCCGGGCGTTTCAGTCATATTAGCCTTCCCCAGAGCCGCCCTCATACTGGGGGCACCGAGTCTTCGCAGGAAGCGGATGCGACCGTTACCGCCTATGCGCGCGCGGAACTTCTCTTAGACAGGTACGGTGTGCTCACCCGCGGCGCGCTCGCCTCTGAGGATGTGCCCGGCGGCTTTGCGGCCCTGTACCGCGTCTATGCGGCTGCCGAGGAACGTGCCCTGGTGCGGCGCGGATACTTTATCGAGGGGCTGGGTGCGGCTCAGTTTGCCTCCCCGGCAACGGTGGATGCGGTGCGTTCCTACACTAATATTGGCGCTGATAATCCGCAGAATACCGGGGCAAAACGAATAAAAACCGAGGAAGTATTCGGTGTATTTGAGGGTGTTCTGTTGGCGGCTACAGACCCGGCGAATCCCTATGGTGCGGCACTCACATGGCCTTCCGTCCCCAGCTTGCTCCCGGCCTCTTCTGCACCCTGCGGTACGGAAGAGGCTGCGCGCGAAAGCGCAGAGACCGCTCGGTCCGTGCGGCATCGTCCGGGGCGTAAGGCGGGTGCCTGCCTCATCCTGCTCGATGGTGAAGCGGTCCTCTATCTGGAACGCGGCGGCAAAACCCTGCTGTCTTTCACTGCCGACCCTCTCAAACTTGAGGCTGCGGCCCCGCTGCTGGCGCGCATCGTGCAGGCGGGTATTGCTGAGAAAATCGTGGTGGAAAAACTCAACGATTGTGATATTCTAGCGACCCCGGAACCGCCGACTCATCGGGGAGCGTCGAAGACCGATTCTAACCGGCTGCCCGAGCATGCGGTGGTGGCGTTACGGCGCGCGCTGCTTGCGCAGGGCTTTTATACAACTCCGCGCGGTCTGCGGATGCACCGCTCCCTCTAAAATACTGGGGTACCTAAGCATCTTGGGGTACCCAGATATGTGGGTGCTTTAAACGCAGAAACCCGCATCGAGGGAACCGAAATATTTTCGGCAGCTCCCGATGTGGGGTCTCGTAGAGAGGCTCTAGTAGCCGCCTCCGGTGAGGTTATCGGCGGCGCCCATGCACAGTTCGATAGCTTCTTCGGTGCGCATTGCCCGTGCCCCCGCCGAGACACGCCCACGTGCTTTCCCCTGCACCACGTGCCGGGCGAAGTAATCGACGAGGTGCATCCAGCCGCCAAGTATCATGCGCGTGCGGTCGTTCACGGGCGTGCCGGTGCGGTGCAGCATCCATTTGAGGTACTCATCCGGGGTGTCGGGAACGTCGCTGGTAGCTTCAGTGCTGCGCCCGGCCGCACGGTCAAAGTAGACGTGTAACGCCGTGTGCAGCGCCTCCTGCGGGTCTTCGTGATGCTCACTGAGGGTTTCCAGAACTGCCCGGGCTTCACGGCGAGTCACAGCAGCAGCCAGGGACTCCTTGCCGGGGAAGTAATGGTACAGCAGGGCACGGGTAATCCCGGCTTCCTTGGCGATGTCAAGCATGGAGGCACCTACCACTCCGCGCCGGGCAAAATGTGCGGCGGCAACATTAATAATCTGCTCTTCGCGGGCGGCGGGGGTCAGCCGCGTACGGTGCGGCACAGGAAGCTTCCTTGTCTTATTTTTAGTGTGGTTGGGTGCGTCTTGACTCATTTCGGCTTCGTTGCGTATATAGTGTTCCATCATTGCCCCTTATATGTTCGATTGCTCGAACCCTCTTTTTTCAATCCTACCGCTTCACCCTGAACGGCTGTGGGTTTTCAGAAAATATGACGCCCAAACGGGCACCTGGTAGCCATATTTAACGCCTCAAAAACTATAGAAAAAATCTATACTGTATAAACTACAGCTTTAATTAGACAGATAAAGTGGATATTTCGGGGGAAATATTACGCCAACGGGGGCCGCCGGTAGAATCGGAGTATGCCCAGACGAGCCACACGAGACACTAAAACCCCGCCGCTGCCCCAGCGGGCGGGTATTGACCCGGTAGCGTTTACCCTCCCCAATGACCCGGGGGCCGCGCTTGACATCGCGGGGTCAGCGCACCCCAATCAGCCAGTGAGAACTGTCGCAGATTTTTTAGTGGCCCGGTTCTACCCGCATAACCCACGAATTATTACGGACCGTCTTGAGCGCGGAGAGATCCGTACCGATAACGGGCGTATTCTCACCGGCGATTCACCGTACGTTCCCGGGCTCACCATCTGGTACTACCGGGAACTGCCCGAGGAGCCTCAGCTCCCCGATGACCTGCCGGTACTCTACGAAGATGAACATGTGCTGGCGGTCGATAAACCGCATTTTCTGCCCACCACCCCGCGCGGGGCGTTTGTGGCCCAGACGGCCCTCACCAAGCTGCGGGTACGCGAGGGAAACCCGCTGCTGGTGCCGGTTCACCGGCTGGACCGGGCGACGGCGGGGGTGCTGCTCTTCGCCAAAACGGTTCCGGCGCGGGGATTATTTCAGACCATGTTTGCCCGCCGCGAGGTCTTCAAAGAATATCTGGCGGTGGCCCGCCCCATACCCGACCCTCAGGTGCGTGCCGCAGCATTATCGGGTGAGCTGACGGTGCGCACCCGCATTGAGAAAATACGGGGTGAGCTGCAGGTGCGGCAGTGGGATCAGCCATCGTGTGAGCGGGAAACTATTGAACCCCAACGCCACCACCGGGGTGCGCATCCTCACAGTTTTCGATGCGCCCGGCCCGCACCATACAGCCGATACACCTCGGCACACCGGCGCAATCGCGCACCCGGCACCGGGCTGCCCCGTCACAGGTGGGCAGCTGGCACTGTACCGGTTACGGCCGCACACCGGTAAAACCCACCAGCTGCGTGCCCACCTGCACCTGCTGGGGGCGCCCATTGCAGGGGATGTGCTCTACCCGAAGGTGCTGCCGCCAGCCGATGCCCCAGCGCTGCCGCTTCAGCTAGTGGCGCATCGGCTGGAGTTTGAGCACCCCGTCACGGGCGAGCAGGTGCGGTTACGCAGTATGCGGAAGCTGGCTCTTCTACCGTCATAATCCACCATAAATTCAGCCCTGAGGCCATAAGCCTGCACGTGAAGGCGAACATTTCCCACAAGATGGGATAATGTCAAAGGTAAATAAGGGTAAAGTATAGATGAGTAAAACTGTCTCGGCCCCCGGGAAAGGCATTTATGGAATCCACTCACACATCGCAGGCGCCCACCCACACCGCAGCCGACTACGCCCAGCGTGCGGCTGATCGTGCCCGGTTAGCCGCGGATTCGGTGCTTCACCAATTTGCGCACCGTCCCTTGGGCGTGCCCGGAACGCTTCTTGGTTCCGTGCAGGTGCCCGAAACCCGGCCCCTCAGCAAACGGCTTAAAGACTGGCACTACTGGTGGCAGGCGCATTTTTTGGAGTGCGTGGTAGACGCCGGGGAACGCGAGCTGCACGCCGGTAACCGGCTGGGTGCCTCAGAATGGCTTTCGCGCGCCCGCGCGCTGGTGCGCGGCATTAACGCCCGAAACCTGGGCACATTCGTGAACGGCTTCTACGACGATATGGCATGGCTGGCGTTGGCCGCCGGTCGCATGAATGAGCTGTCCCGCGCCATGAACGGCGGTGAAGGTGATACCGGTGCGCAGGACGCCGGGAACGTTCTGTTCCCGCAGCTGCGTTCCGGCATGTCACCCTACGGTGGGGTGAGCTGGTCAAAGCAGAAACGGGATTTCATTAACACCCCGGCGACGGCCCCCACCGCCTTGGCGTTTGCCCGCGCCGGTGACGTTGCCGACGCCTCCGCCCTGGTGACCTGGCTCAATAACACCCTGTGGGATGCGGAGCGTTCGCTCTACATTGACGGGGTGAACGTGCGCACCGGCAAGGTCCGTGATGTGGTCGGTGCCCGCGACATCGACTTGGATTACGAGCAGAATATTTACACGTACAACCAGGGGACGGCTCTGGCCGCGCTGCTGGCGGTCGCAGAACGCAGCCCCGAGCAGGCACACTCCCTGGTGCGCCGTGCCGAGCAGCTGATTGTGGGTATTGTGACCCACCTGAGCGAGGAGTTCGTGTTCAGCGACGGCCAGCGCGGGCGTGTGCTCGCATCCGGCGGGGACGGCGACGGTGCGTTGTTTACCGGTATCCTGGTGCGGTACTTGGCACAGGCGGCACAGTGCGAGCTGCTGAGCAAGGATGCACGCCTGCTGGCGGCCTCGCTGGTGCACGGCAGCGCCCGCGCAGTGTGGGAAGGGCGCCGCGAGTTCGACCCCGAGCTGCCGCTGAGCGAACCGGGTGTGAACACCAGCGAAATCCGTGGTGACGCGGTGGCGGTGTTCTCCCCCAAGTTCACGGAGCAGGCGCACACGGTACTGCCGGCGGGCACCCCCGTGGAGCTCTCCGGGCAGCTGCAGGCGTGGATGGTGCTAGAGGCATCAGCCCTGCTAACGCGCGTATCCTAGACGGTGCGCCCCCAGGGCGGGCGCGCTAATGTCACCAAAATTACCGTTTTTATTCTTTGTGCGGGTTCTTCGCGCGGTATTTCCGCGCGCCAGTGCCCGGCGGCGAGCACCCCTCCCACGGTGGAAAGGCACACATGAGCAGCAGCAATAGCGAGTTTCCCAACCCCGGTTTCGGGTTCACCGTCACCAGCCGTCTTGCCGAGACCGCGTCCCCGTCTGCTAAGCGTGTGGAGGCTAACGGCGGGCAGTTTTTTTGGGGCGCACGGGTGTGATTCGCACCCCGCACGGCGATATTGAGACTCCCGCCTTTACGCCCGTGGGTACGAAGGCGACCGTCAAGGCGGTGCTTCCCGAAGCGATGAAGGAGCTCGGGGCGCAGGCGCTTTTGGCGAACGCCTACCATCTGTATCTGCAGCCCGGCCCCGAGATTCTGGATGCCGCTGGCGGGCTGGGGCGGTTTATGAACTGGGACGGGCCAACCTTCACCGACTCCGGCGGGTTCCAGGTGATGAGCCTGGGTTCGGGGTTCAAAAAGGTGATTGACATGGGAACCGTTGCCGATGCGAAGGGTGCCGATGGGCGCCCGATTGGCGACGACGATGTGGCTCACGGCAAAGAGCGCCTGGCGCATATTGATGATGACGGCGTGAATTTTAAGTCCCATATTAACGGGTCTATTCACCGTTTCACCCCCGAAGTTTCAATGCAGGTGCAGCATCAGATCGGGGCAGATATCATGTTTGCCTTCGACGAGCTGACAACTCTGTACAATTCCCGCGGGTACCAGGAAGAGGCGCTGGAACGCACCCGCCTGTGGGCGCTGCGCTGCATTGCCGAGCATGAACGGCTCACGGATGAGCGCACGGGCAAACCCTACCAGGCGCTTTTTGGGGTGATTCAGGGTGCGCAGTATGAGGATTTACGCCGCAAAGCCTGCCGTGATTTAGGTGCCATGCCGTTCGACGGGTTCGGTATCGGCGGCGCCCTCGAAAAGGAGAACCTGGGCACCATTGTGCGCTGGTGCGCCGAAGAACTCCCGGAGGCTAAGCCCCGCCACCTGCTGGGTATTTCGGAACCGGACGATATTTTTGTGGGGCTGGAAAACGGTGTGGACACCTTCGACTGCGTCTCACCCACCCGCGTGGCGCGTAACGCGGCGCTCTACTCCCCCACCGGGCGTTTTAACGTGACGAATGCCCGGTTCAAGGCAGATTTCTCGCCCATCTATGAGGGGTGCGACTGCTACACGTGCACACACTATACGCGCGCTTATCTGCGGCACCTATTCAAGGCGGATGAGCGGCTGGCGGCGACCCTCGCCTCCATTCATAATGAGCGGTTTATCGTGCGCATGGTCGATGATGCACGCACCGCGATCGCCGACGGCACCTACTTTGAGTACCGTGACGAATTCCTCGGTAACTATTACTCTGGGAAGAAACCATAGCTACGAAAGGCCTACTGTGAGTGTTGCGAAGGTACCTGATGAAGAGCTGCTCGTGTTTGACCACGAGATCGCGGCGGACCCCAAACGGGTGTTTACCGCCTACCTTGACCCCTCACAGCTACACCGCTGGTACGGTCCGGCGGGGTGGCGGGCACAGACGGATGACCTTGTTGTGGAGTCCGTAGTGGGCGGTATTCAGCGGGTGCGGATGGTGAACGATTTCGACCCGGGGGCCACCTGCGTGCTGCAGAGCAGGTTTCTGGCTATTGAGCCGTATCACGAGCTGGAGTACGCCGAGCAGCTGCCGAACCACCTGGGTGAGCCCAGCGACATTCTGGTGTATTCCCGGTTCCGTTTTCACCCCGAGACGGTGATTACTCCCGAGGGTGTGGGTGAGGGCACGCGCATCACCGTGGAGATCGGCCCCATGCCCCCGAATGTTCACGAGGAGGTACGCACCAGCTGGCGTTCCACCTTCGCCCGGCTGGATGCGCTGCTCACCGAACACGACGACCCTGAACAAGAAGATGCCAGCCCCGAACAAACGGATGACGGCCCCGGCCAGGCATCGGATCCTCGCTAGGGGCAAGCCGCACACCGCCTCATTCTTGGCCCTATGTGGCGCGGGGTGCCGCACACCCCCTATACTACAAGTGACTCCAGTCACCCTCGAATTGGATGGGATCATGATTATTCAGCGCCGCTGCTACGAAAACGACCGCTAATACCCACGGCACACGCACACCCGCGAACACTGACGACGCGGGTTCTACACGTATGCCGTCAACACCCCACAGGTATAAGCACTCGATGTTTTCAAGGAACAAACACATGAACCCCAATACACCCGCCAGCGCGCCCAAAAACCCGTTACGGGCCAACACAGCATTTCAGCGCACCGCTGCGGCCCTCGCCCTCAACCAGCTCTCAGACGCAATGTCTCTCATCACGATCACCTTCATGGTGATAGCGATGAATGGCTCCCCCGAGCTCGCCTCCCTGGTGCTTTTCTGCTGCAGCTTCACCGCAATCACCGCCGGTATTATGTCCGGCACCATCGTAGACCGTATGACCCCGCGGCGGGCACTCATCCTCTCATGCGCCACCCAAACACTGGGTTGGGTGGGCGTGCTTGCCCTCAGCATGAGCGGGTCCCACTCTATTGTGGTGCTAACACTTATTCTGGTGCTGCTGACCGCCGCATCCCAGCTGGATTACCCCAGCGAGCAGAAAATCATTGCCGCGACCGTTCCCGTCACGGATCTTGGGCGCGCCTCAGCCATAGGGCAAGCACGCGAATCAGCCGCCAGCCTATTCGGGGCACCAATCGCAGGATTTATCGCGGGGATATCACTTCACCTGCTGCTCGCGGCACAGGGGCTGCTCAACCTGGTGGCCCTCGCCGTGGTTCCCAGCCGCAGAAGCATCGACCAGTACCGGAAGACGAAAAACAACAGCGACGACCCCGCGCCCGGCGGCAGCACCGTATCGGCCACCGACAGCGCGGCACCTGAGACGACCTCCGGGATACTCGCGGACTTCAAAGACGGGTGGCGGCGAGTACTCGCCGACAAAAACCCCTACTGGCAATAGCCGCCGTGACCGGAATAGCAAATTTTGCGACCACCGGTATTCCGCTCACCCTCATCTACTACTACCAGTCGGCTGGCTTCTCAGCACTGTGGGTGGGGGTACTCATGGGCGCCTTCGGGGCGGGAGTACTTACCGGCTCCACCCTGGTAGGTTTTCTCACCGACCGGCTGGCGCTGAGCACCCTGGGGATATGCGCCGTAGGTACGATCGCGGCAGGGCAGCTCGCCGCAGTATTCATACACCCCACATTCTGGGCGACAGCCGTTGTGTTCGCGCTCGCCGGGGTGCCACTACCGGCGTTTAACGCCAGCATTATGGCCTACGTGAACGCCACCACCGACGAGGCCGCAATAGGCAGGGTACACTCGGCGCTGGGCGTGCCCGTCATGGCGCTAATGCCCGCAGCGACACTCGCCGCCGGGGTGCTTTTCGGTGCCTGGGGTGCTGGCACCACCCTACTGTTCTTCGCCGTATTCATGATGCTTTCGCTGGTGCTTATGCTCGTACAGCCGGGCCTGCGCACCCCTGCCCAAACTCTCCGAACTGGAAGACGTGAACTCATAGTCCGCGCCCCTCACCGGCAGAAAAAGGGGGAACAAATCGCAGCCAACACAAAGGCGCTTTAGCAGCAGATAACGGTTTCGGGCCGTTGCCTGCCGCTAAAGCGCCTTGAGAAGGAACCAGCAGTAAATAGCTGCGGCTACTGGGCTGCGGCACCAGCAGCCGACTCAGAAGCCGCCGCGGTGCTCGGGGATGCGCCAGGCTGCGCAGGGGCAGTACCGCCGCCCTGCTGCTGGGAGGCTGGGTTGCTCAGCTGTGCAGTAAACTTCACGACCCCATTAGCCGCCGTGCATTCGGCAGAGCTGGACTGCTCATTCCACGAACACTGGGCATCCTGAATGCTCTGGCTGGCACGCGAAGCCGCCGAGGTATTCACGTACTCCTGCATCACCGTCAGCGCGCGGTCACACACCACCGCACCGTTCTGTACGGTAACGACCGCACTGCCATTCTGCGCCTGAATATTGCCGCAGCTCTCGCCTGCACGGGCTATTTTCTCGGCGGGAGCCTGGGGGTTCTTGGGGTTGTTGTTGGCACCGCCCTGCCCGGAGCCTGCGGCGGCGCTGGCGCTTTCGCCAGCCGCTGCGGCTGTGGGTGCCCCTGCGGCAGCCGAGCTGGTGGTGATAGTGCCCCAGGTGGGTTCGTCAGATACCGTGGCGGGGGCGGTGCCAACCGTGGGCTCCTGCGCGGCGGTACTCACCTGCGGGGATGCGCTCGCCACAGAAGCACTCGCGGAAGCGCTGGCGCTTGCACTGCTTGAGGCGGCCGATGAGCTGGGGCTTTCCTGCGCTTTCTGATCTCCTGACGAGCATGCTGTTAGCGCCAGAGCGAGCGCCGCACCAACGGCGAGAACCGGGTAAGCTTTCACGGGATTTTCTCCTTGATTTATCGGGGTGTATTAAGCCGGGTTTAATTTTACCTCTCCCCGACGAAGGCTCTTACCCACGCTGGCTCCATCTTGAACGCTCCATCACAGCGATACACAGGCTCTTTCGCCTCTAAATATCACATGTAAATATTTTGCAATATAAATATATTGAATGATTTTTAAAAGTCTTATATAGTAGCTAGCGTATTTCTATCTATAATATATTTTAGAATATAAAAGGAGGTTATTAGTGAACATCCCCGAATGGCTATTAGCCCTCCCAAATATCTCAGGTTTTTAACTCTTCTGGCTGCTATCATCGGCGCAGTCGCTGTCTTACGTGCCAGCCGGGAACGCGCCAGAGAAGCAGTAAGCGCTGAGTTTCAAGACCAGATGCAGTGGGCAGCAAAGTATGTGGGCGACTCATCAAAGCCATATGAGCAGGCCTTCGCCCTTATGCTTATTGATCGATACGCTCATAAGCCACCAAAGTTACTGGGGGCAGAAGACCTAGAAATTGCCCAACAGATGCAAAACATCGTGGCTCGAACTTTGGATATTACAGAGTTTCCTCCCGACAGCGAAAACTCAAATGGTGTAGAGTAGGGAGACTACGTACTGCGGCCAAGCTCACCCGTCCGAATGGGTTTTGAGGAGTTATCATGACCGTTACATCACATAAAAAGTGGACCCCAACTTTCGTCAAGAACGGCGAAGTTGCGCCGCCGCGTGCAAACCGTGACGAAGTTCTGCACGAAATCCGTACCAGTTATTACAACAGTATTTCTGCGCAATCACAGGCACGCCAGACGGCCCGCCCTCAAGAATCTGCGCCCCCGCAGCAAAGCTGGGTGCGCCGGTACGCAGACCAACTACTAGGTTTTATTGGGCGTAAATCGCACTCGGCCCCCTAAATCACTGGGTGAGTGCCTCTGAGAAAGTTAGGCCTTTCTCAGAGGCGCTTCAGTTTGCCATGTTGGTGCTATGAACTCTCGAGAGGGCAATGGCCCGTTTTCTCCTTGAGCCTGAATAGCGGCGGATGCGCTCGACGGGGTCATACCCGGCGCCTCTGGCAGTAGTTTGAATTCGGCGGCGTTGGTGAGATTTCCGGCGGCTCCATTGAGCACGCTCATGGCAATGATGGTGACCGGATGCGGGAAAAACGCGATGACTGCCACGCAGAGCGAGGATACGGCCAGGGAGCCAGACCAGCAGGTTCGACCCGAAAAACGATCGGCAACCCAGCCCGTGAAAGGACCGAAGAGTATGCCGGTGAAGAACCCGCCGACGGCCATGACGGTGAGCCACCAGGGCTCGGCAATGCGCGAGATATAAACGATGAGGATTAGCCCGAAGGATGCGTCCGCGAATCCATCGATCAGGGTGATGAGAAGAAGGGGAGTTTTGACGTATTGAGCTAGTTTTTTCATGTTTTCGTTTCGGTTCAACACCAGGGGTGTAAGACATCTATAGGCTGTGCCCTGCCGCCTGCGCTTATTACGCTAGTAGTTTTACGCAATACTAATCTCAAACCCTTCTAGGGTTAATGAATTCAAAGTTATATTTTTCTTATGCGTGCAGATCGTCACCTCAATAAGATTACCCAGCGCGTCTCTTTGGCATTCCACACTGTGAATGACCCCTAAATCCTCATTGGTAATATGCATTAGCGTAAAAATATCGCCCTCTTCAATGTCGAAAAGACACGTAATCTCATCGGCCAGTTCTACTTTCTATATCTCCATCATTGGAGGAAAACACCGCGAAGCCGTCCTCCAGCTCGAAAAAGAGCCACCGGTACATGGGCTGATAAAACTGCTTTCCACCGGTGTTTTCCGTATACCCTGAGACAATAACTCCATGCACTGATTTTTGTAAAATATTTTTAAACATGGCTAGTGTAGAATCCTTTATTCATGAGTTATGCCTTCTCTATTTCGGGGCCACTATTAACTATTAATCCATTCCACCGCGTGCGCCAGTATTTCCTCTAGGTTATTGATGCCGCCGTAAGCAACAAAGTTATCGTTACAGGATTTTACTGACAGCCAGTTGTCCTCGGAACGGTCAACGAAAATATTTATGCTTTTCTTATCAGTCTCTCCCGTAAGAGAGACCGTCCACCCCGGGTTATCTAAGGTATCAATTTCAACCCCGTACATGTGCTCCCAGGTTCCATCGACATTTTGATTGATACCATTGCTGTAAAACTTTTAATAAATCACCCATCGGCTTAGCCCTTTTATTGTATTTATCTAAAGAAATACCAACTGCTAACTCGAAATTTATGTATTTATTGTATGAGACAGGTTCGGTGTAGCCCAAGAAAAACCGATAAACTAAGCAGAAGCCACCGCCTAAATACACACCAGCAGCACTTGGTACACCACCAAGTACATCCGCTACAGCTTAGTTTTTATACTAGTAAACTTCGTGGCTCCCCAAGGAGCGCGCCTTGTTATATTCAGTACAAATATCTCCGCCTCCCTCCAAAGGGAGCCCCTGCTACTGCATATAGAAGCCCGCCTGCGAGGCGCTTACTGGGTAATGGCTGTGGCCGACCCGTGACCGAGCATTTTGTGCCCCTCCAGCATGGCGCGCTGAGACGGGTTTAGCCGTGCCAGCTGCTCGGCGGTTGAGTCCCAGAATGCCAGCACCGTAAAAGCACGCACACAGTCGGTGCCGTTGACGGGGTTAAGGATCTTATACCCCACCCGCACCGAGGCGGCTGTAATCTTCTCAATGCGCACCCGCACTGGTATGTTCTCACCGGTATACGGCAGCGGCGCCACATAGCGGATACCGTGCTCAGCGATGAGCGCCTGCACCCCGTCGGCCATGGTCTCAAACAGCGGGATAGGCGGGGCGGGCAGGTTTTTCGGTTTCTGCCCGGACGATGGTGGCGGGCCAAACAGGGCGATACGTGCCTCTTCCATAATGGACAGGATGGCCACGTTATTTACGTGGCCGTAGGCGTCCATATCTCCCCAGCGTGGGGGCACGTATACGGTGATTTCATGGTCGGTGCGGTCTGTGGTTGTTTTGTTCGTGTTTTCTTCGCTCATAGTTCAACTGTACAGCGCGGGTGTGGAAAGCACTAAAGGCTCAGCGGCGCCTTAATCCCGCAGGCGGTGTATAGAAGAGGCACGCACACTAATTGTGTTCTAACCATAATCATATACGGTGTAAATACACGGCATACAGCACATAAAATTGCTAAAGCTTATAGTCAAGGTTTTATATTTATTGAAATACTGCTCCCCTGAAGGCTTCAATGCCTTCGGGGAGCAGACAACACACAGACATTTGAACGCATACAAGATCATACGGTTCACTAAATACTATATCTCTGCGGCCCCGGTAAGACCTCATTTTCGCGGGAATATTACATAAAATTCTGAAAATAATTACCACGGGTCGCCAACCCCCGCACGCTCCTGTGCCAAGGTACGCGCATGGGGCACAGTTCCGGTGATGCAGCGGCGCGGGAATGTGCATACAATAACCGCAACCGTGCCGGGGACGGGTAGACTGCCCGTTGTTCGGGCGCCTGTTTTCCTGTGCTCTAGTGCCCAGCCTCAGCGGAGGTTTTAAGGGCCTCGGCTTCCTCGTCAAGGGCCGCAGTGTGCTCGGCGGAAGCCTGCTGCGCCTGGGTGAAACGCGTCCTCATCCACGGTGAGCGTGCTTGACCCGCGCGAAGTACACAATCGTCAGAACCAGGAAGTACCCCACACCCACAATCGCAGGGACAAGCGAGCCGCGCACCATGAACAGGGCAACCCACACGGTGAAAAGCACCATGATGCCCGCGCCCGCCGTAACGCGCCCGCCCCACAGGCGGAATGCCGAGCTTTTGCCCTCAACCCGCCGGTACACAATGTACGCGAGCAGAATCAGCACCCACACGGTAAGCGCACACACCATAATCAGGAAGATCATGGAGAGGAACGCCTCTTGCGGGCTGAACAACGCCAGCAGAATAGCGATAACAACGCCGCTGGTGGAAACCCATACGGCACGCGAAGGCACCCCGGAGGCGTTCACAATCCCCAACGCGCGAGGCGCCATACGGTCGGTTGCCAGCGAGTGCATCAGGCGGGCACCGGCATACAGGTTAGCGTTTGCCGAGGACAGCGCCGCAATGAGCACCACAAAGTTCACGAAATGCGCCGCGCCCGTAATGCCCAACTGGTCAAAAACCAGAACAAACGGGGAGGTTTCAACTTTCTCCCCAGCTCGCCCGCCGAACGCCACGGAATAATTGACACCACAATAAACAGCGCCAGCACGTAGAACGCTGCCAGACGAATCATCATAGCCTTCGCACTGGAACGCACCGACCGGGCGGGATCCTGGCTTCTGCGGCGGAGATAGAGATCATCTCAATACCGCCGAAGGAGAACATCACGACCGCCAGCGAAAGCTCGAGACCGAACCGAACCCGTGGGGCATGAACCCGCCGTCGTTGAAAAAGGTTGGCGGTGCCAGCCGCCGCATGCCCGGGAAGCCCGAAGAACACTAGGCACAGACCCACCAGAATAAAGGCGATCACCGAAATAACCTTTAATGGACGAGGAAAAAAATTCAGAGCGTACCAAAGGATTTCACGCTCGTAATGTTCAGAATAATAATTGCGACACCGAATACCGCGATGCCCGCCCACAGGGGCAGCTGCGGCCACCAGTAATTCAGGTAGGTGGCCACAGACACCAGCTCCACGCCGGTAATGACCACGGTCGCCGTCCAGTAGGCCACCCGCGTCAGAAAACCGGCGTACGGGCCAAGGTACCTGGTGGCGATGGCACCGAAACCACCTCGCACCGGGTAACGCACCGCCATCTCGCCGGTGGCCGCACCTATGACGGAAGCCAGCGCCGAACCGATAGCATACGCGAGAATAACGGCTGGCCCGGCCATGGCGATTGCCCGCCCGGACCCCAGGAACAGGCCGGTGCCAAGCGCTGAGCCCATGACGATCATGGTCATCTGCCCGTGTGAGAGGGAACGCTTGAGTTCGGCACGGTCGGGGCGCTTGTGCGGGTGCTCGGCACCGGTTCTGGGTGATGCGGAGTGTTGAGGGTCGGAGCCAGTCATGGGGTGAGCCTTCCACGGAGATGCTGGGGAACTATGATGAGCGTGTTTGTGTTTCTAGGGTAGTACACCCGTCACCGTCACTATAACCGCAAGCGGAGGATAAAATATCCTCTGCCCGCGGTTATAGCTCAACAGGCTACGCGTCTTCTTTCTGCGGTTCGGAGAGTGCCTTCAGGTCGGCCCGCGGGAAACCGCCGCGTTTTTTCGCCAGCACCACGTAGAAAATGGAGATAATGGCGAAGAACACCACACCCGCCCTGCACGGATACTACGGCGCTCGAATCGGGAAGCATGAACAGGGCAACCAGTGTTGCAAGTACCCCGGCAAGCCCCACGCCCGCCGTAATGCGCCCACCCCAGACGGTGAACCCTGAGGAGTTCCCCTGATGCTTCTTGTACGCCTGGTAGGTCAGCAGAATCATGATCCATACCACCAGAATGCACAGGGTGACCAGGGCCATTAGCAGCTCGAAAATATTACTGATTTCTGCCACCGCCATAACAGATGCGACCACCACACCCAGGAAGGAAAGCAGAAGCGCGGTGACGGGCACACCATTATGGTTCGTGGTGCCCGCGAACTGAGGCGCCATTTTATCGCCCGCAAGCGCGTGGAGCAGGCGGGTTGCCGCATACAGCGAGGCGTTCGCGCCCGAAAGCGCGGCGATCAGAATCACGAAGTTGGTAATGTCTGCCGCATAGGGAATACCCAGTTCGGAGAACACCATCACGAAGGGTGACTGGCCGATGTCTTTGCCGGTCTGCGCCGCCTGCTGCCAGGGCATCAGGCACAGAATGATCAGCATTGAGAGCACGTAGAAACTGGAGAGCCGCCAGATCATGGCTTTAACACTGGTGCGCACCGAACGCGCCGGGTTCCTCGCTTCTGCGGCGGAGATGGAAAGCATCTCAACGCCGCCGAAGGAGAACATCACATTGCCATCGAAACCCAGACGGCGCCGGGACCGTTGGGGAGCAGCCCGCCGTCGTTCACGAGGTTTGCGGTGCCCGCCGCAGCGTGCCCGGGCAGGCCAACGAACACAAGAAGCAGCCCCAGCACAATAAAAGACGATGACCGCAATTACTTTAATGGAGGAGAGGAAAATTCGAGGGCGCCGAAAGGATTTGAACGCTCACCAGGTTCAGGATGAGAATCAGGATGCCGGAGGCCGCCACCGTCACCCACAGCGGGATATCGGGGAACCAGTACGAGAAATATTTGCCGACCGCCACGAGTTCGGCGCCGGTCAGCGGCACGGTTGTTGCCCAGTACGCCCAGCGGCCAATATACCCGGCGTAGGGGCTGAGGTATCTGGTGGCGATGGTGCCGAACCCGCCGGGAACGGGGTGGCGAACCGCCATTTCGCCCGCGCACGCCGCGATAATAGCGGCGATCATGGAGCCAACAGCGTAGGCGATAATAGCACCGGGTCCCGCAATTTTGATGGCGGAACCAGAGCCCAGAAAAAGGCCGGTTCCCAGGGCGAGGCCCATCGCGATCATGGTCATCTGACCGTGCGAGAGGGAACGTTTCAGTTCGCCGTCGCCGGTTGCGGGGTTATCAGCAGGCTTCACGGGGCCCTGTTCTGCGGTGCTCATAGGTTTCTTTCGGTGGGTTCTTGGTGCGGCACCTCACGCATTGAGTGTGCGCAGGGTACTGAATAACTATTACTCTCTGTGGGGGCAGGCGCAAACCCGCTGGCAGGGGCACAGGCGGGTTTACCGGGTTTTGGGTGGGGTTTTCACGCATCCGCCCCCTAAAATCTCAATATGTGAAACATGGGGTGGGGGCCTCGGCCTGCTGCCTGGCGCAGCCGCCCGCAGCAGGGCCTCTTTGGCGGTACAGAATTTTAAAAGCAGCCGGGGTGGAGAATACGCAATCCTCCACCCCGCCGTATACTAGGCGCCCCGCATGACGTTTTAGCTCTTGTACTCGACTTCGTGGCGTTTGAACCAGCCAATCACCGGGTAGCTGATAGGCATGAGCACAATCTCAACCAGGCACTTATACACGTACCCGACCAGGGTGTAGCTAATGAACTGATCCAGAGTGGTAATCCCCAGAATAGGTGAGGCAATCGCACAGAAAATAATGGTGTCCGCCAACTCACCCACAAGGGTTGAGGCGATCATACGCGCCCACATGAACCGTCCCGGAGGTGGCCTTCTTCATGGCGACCATCACCCACGCGTTCAGAAGCTGACCCGTCAAATATCCCAGCAGCGACCCGGCAAAAATCTGCCATACGGGACCGAGGACAACAGCGAATGCCTCTTGGTTCGCATAGTAGCTGGCGGGCGGCAGGGCGACGGTCAGCAGGAAGCACCCGGCAGCGAACGCCGCCGCCACAAACGAGGCGATAATAGCCCGGCGAGCGCGCTTAAACCCGTACACCTCAGAGAGCACGTCACCGAGCACATAGGCCAGCGGGTACAGGAAGAAACCGCCGTCACTGGGAATGAAGTTGCCGTTCGTGAACGGCGGGAACTCGAACGGTAGCGGCCCGAACTCAATACTCTTCGTGGCCGCAATATTCGAAATAATCAGAATCACGCAGGATGCGCCCAGCAGCAGGTCGAAATAGCGGCGTTTACCCGCCCAAGGGACGGGTACGTTCGTGGTATCGGGGCGCGCCTCATTGGTGGGTGTGGACATTCTTCTCCCTGGTAGGTTCTTTCCGTCACCGCACGCCGTGCCCAATATGCTGCTGCCCGTCACCTCCGCAGGTGGGCGGGGCCCGCAGCCACACGACTGGGATACACGGCGTACACGGTCTTGTGCTGTATTGCCCGTCTGCCACCCGAGCATCACCCATTCTAACCCACGCCGACGCCTCCGCAACGCCACACGCCCGGCCATACCCGGTGCACAGCCCAGGAACGGTTTTACATGGTTTTAGCGCGAGCGGTGGCCTCATCCCGTATCCGCTTCACCTGCTGGATACGCCCCGCATTCTGCTGCACCCACTCGCGGTTAGCTGATAGCACCGCCTGGTCAAGCTTCTCGAAATAGTGCAGCTTCTTATCGCACGCGTAGTCCGCGGCGGCCAGCTGCTGCTCTTTCGTATTGGTGAGAACACCTTCACCCCGGTACAGCCCGGCGATCGCCTCAGCCCGCTCAGCCACCAGCGGCGGCGCGCCCACATTATTAAAACCAGCGTCCTCTAGGCACTGCTGGTAGGCACCTCGGTTCTCATCGTGCACTTTGCGGGCCGCCTCAGCTGAACGCGCGCCCAGCTGCCTCAGCTCGGGGTACAGCGCCTCATAGGTGGCGTAGTTCTCTAAGGAACCGAATACTTTCTGGATGGCTATACCTTTGCACCCGTACTCAGCTGGGTCAGCGGTGACCGCAATGGGGGTGAACAGGTTCGGGGCGGAAGGGGCCGTCGATTTGCCCCAGTCGTACTTTTGCGGGCGCAGGTTCCTGGAATCCAGTTGCGGGCGGGAACCGTACATGGCCTGCCGCTGCGCCGACGAGAGGTAGCTGAGGGTCGGGTAGGTTTCGGGGATCCACAGGGTGGTGGAGTAGCCGCGGAACTTCGCGTCTTCCTCACTCTCGAAACGGCCACTGATTTCGGAAATACTCTCATGCGCCCGCAGCCGCGCCTCCCACCCGCCAGAGGTGAAACCGGCCTCACGCATGCACTGCGCGCCCGCCTTCTGAAGCGCCGTATTAATCTCTGCGGGAGCCGCTCAGGTACTCAGCACAGCCTGCTCATCCCCTGAGGTTCCCTCCTGCTGCGTGGCACCCGCCCGCCCGCTATCTATCCCGCCGCACCCGCTCAAAGCAAGCATGAGCGCGGCAGCCGCCAGCAGTGAGCGTTTACCCTGTTCGCATGGTCCCTACTGTTCCTTTGACGATGTTCACCGGTAGCCACCGTGGCTACCCTCCCTCACTATCGTACGTTGAGGGTACGCACCTCATTGTCTTAAAACCACTGTACCTATTCTTTATAAAAGCGGAAGCCACCTGGCGTATTGTTTCGGTGAGCTAAAACTTTTGCCCTTGGGCTTTTGACTTTTCTATCAGCCCAAGGGCGGATAGGAGGAAAGGCATAGGTGTGGCTGGGGATTTGGCTAATATGTTCGGTATAAAAGGCTTTTTCTAGGAAAAATTTTTTCTAAATACCGCCTTATTTTGGTTATATTCTGAAAAAGCGACACCCTCCGCGGTGGGGCGCATGGTCCACCACCGGAAGGGTGTCTCAATATGGGGGAAGATTAAAACTTCGTGCCAGTTAGACGCTCGTAGGCTTCAATGTAGCGGGCGCGGGTTTTCTCCACCACAGCCTCGGGCAGGTGAGGCACATTATCGGAGCCGTCCCAGCCCGCCTCCGGCGAGCGCAGCCAGTCGCGCACATACTGTTTATCGAAGCTCGGCTGGGATTTGCCTGGCTCATACTCGCTCGCGTCCCAGAACCGTGAGGAGTCGGGGGTGAGCAGCTCATCGCCGAGGGTGATTTCGCCGCGGTATGAGTCAGTGCCGAACTCAACTTTGGTATCCGCAAGGATAATGCCCTGCTCGCGGGCGATCTTTTCGGCGGTGGTGTAAATGTACAGGGTCAGCTCTTCAAGCCGCTCGGCCACGGCCTCCCCCACTTCTTCCCACAGTTCTTGGCGGGTAACCATCTCATCATGTTCACCCACCTCAGCCTTGCCAGTGGGGGTGAAGATTGGCGGCTGCAGGCGGGAGCCGTTCACCAGCCCAGCGGGAAGCTCAATCCCCGCAATGGTGCCGCTTTCACGGTATGTCTCCAGCCCCGACCCCGTCAGGTACCCGCGGGCAATGCACTCCACCGGGAACATATTCAGCGACTTGCAGATCATGGCTCGCCCCGCCACCTCGTCCGGCACGTCCGTGGAAAGCACGTGGTTTGGCACGTCCCCCCAGCTGTTTAAACCACCACAGGGAAAGCTGCGTCAGAACCGCGCCTTTGTCGGGGATTTCGGTGGGAAGGATCTTATCGAAAGCACTAATGCGGTCGGAGGCGACCACCATGACGGAGCCTGCGCGTACCTCAGCATCGTCGCTGATAGTTAGCCCGGCAGCGTCGTAACGGCTTTCTTCGGGAACATACAGGTCACGGACTTTACCGGAGTAGACGTGAGTCCAACCTGGAATCTCAATGGGGGCGGTGCGGGAGGTCATGGGCATCTCCTGAGATGTGTTCTGCGGTGGTTGAAGAGCTGTGTACTTTTTAACATACCCGATATGATGCCCCGGCGTGCAATAGTACGCCCTCACGGGTTCTGAGGGTGAGGTGGCACTCTTAAAGAATGAGGTGACCGGCGTTTAGGTGCGTTGCCGGTCACCTTCTGGCGGGCGGGGTAGCGCCCGGTCGGGAGCATCGAATAGGATGCCGCACCAGATACCGATGCCCCCCCCCCGCCGCGTTAGACGCGGAGTTCGGGCACGGTAATCGCCCCCTGCACCGCTTTCAGGGCAATATCGGTGCGGTATTGTGCGCCTTCCCAGGTGATGGCTCGTACCCCCTTCGTAGGCGGCATCGCGAGCCTGGGCAAGGGTATCACCAAGCGCGACGACGGCGAGCACGCGCCCGCCCGCTGTCACAATCTCTTCGCCCGCGACGGCGGTTCCGGCATGCACCACATGCACACCGGGCACGTTGGATGCGCTCTCAAGCCCCGCGATCGCATCGCCCTTACGCGGGGTTCCCGGGTAGTTTCCTGCCGCCATGACCACGTCTACGGCGGTGCGGGGGTCCCATTCCAGGCGGGTGTCTTCGGCGATCTCGCCGCGGGATGCCGCAAGGAGCAGCTGCCCGAGCGGGGTGCGCAGGCGTGCCAGCACCGCCTGGGTTTCGGGGTCACCAAAGCGAGCGTTGAATTCGATGACGCGCACGCCGCGGCTGGTAACGGCGAGCCCGCAGAAGAGCACGCCCACGAACGGGGCGCCGCGTTCTGCCATGCGAGCGATGGTGGGGCGGGCGATCTTTTCGATCACTTCGTCCACAAATCCTTCGGGCAGCCAGTCAAGTGGGGTGTAGGCGCCCATCCCACCGGTGTTTGGGCCTTCATCGTTGTCAAAGATGCGCTTGAAATCCTGCGCAGGAGACAGCGGGAGCACATTCTTTCCGTCGCTGATGACGAAGAGCGACACTTCGGGACCGTCCAAGAATTCTTCGATCACCACGGAACCGCCAGCGGCAAAGCAGGCGTTCGCATGCTCTAAGGCGGCATCCCAGTTCTCGGTGACAACCACGCCCTTACCCGCGGCGAGCCCGTCGTCTTTCACCACATAGGGGGCACCGAATTCATCAAGGGCTTGCGCCGCTTCGGCCTCGGTCGTGGCGACGAAGGCGCGGGCGGTCGGCACGTTCGCCTCCTCCATCACCTGCTTGGCGAATGCCTTGGACCCCTCAAGCTGTGCCGCAGCCGCAGAGGGCCCGAAGACCGCGAAGCCCGCCTCGCGCAAGGCGTCGGAAACACCGGCGACTAGAGGTGCCTCAGGGCCAATAACCACCAGGTCTGCGGCGAGCTCGCGGGCGAGCGTAACAGCCTGCTCGGGGTTATTGGCATCGATGGCGTGTACCGGAACGTCCTGAGCGATGCCCGCGTTGCCGGGTGCGCTGTGAACTTCGGTTACCTGTGGATCGCGCGCAAGCGCACGGATAATTGCGTGTTCGCGGCCGCCGGGGCCCAGTACCAAAACCTTCATGTACATAAGGGTACCGTGTTGGATGCGGCACGGGCGGGGGTTTCGGCGCTCTTCCGTATCGTGGGGTGCCTATCCCTCAGGCCGTAAAAAGAGCCTTTATGTGAATAAAGCGGTGAAAAATACTCTTTATTCACATAAAGGCTCTTTTTAGCAGGATAGTTTAGGGCCGCCGCCGTGGCCTGCATTTTGCGTCATTCCAGGGGCGGGAGTAGGCTAAATTGTCTTGTGAATACGGTCTGCATCTACTGGGTTGGGCGCATCGCAGGGCATACTACACAGACGAAAGGACCCTCATGAGCGCACAAAATTCCAGCACTCAGACCCCCACCCAAGAGACGCATAAAGAATCGGATATTCACGCCAGATTTTTCCCGATCCTAGCGCGCGTAGCATCCGTAACCGCGGTGCTCATGTACGTCTTCTACTTCCCGCAAATTATCGGCAATATCAACGGCCATAAGGGCGACTGGATTCAGCCGCTCGTTGCCGCCATTAACTGCACGCTGTGGGTAGCATACGGTATCTGGCGCGAAAAGAAAGACTGGCCCATCGTAATTGCGAATGCGCCCGGCATTATTTTTGGCGGCACGGCTGCCGTCACCGCGCTCATGTAGCCACCTATCCGCCCCACTCGAACTCCCCCGCGCCACGCCCGAGGCGAATAATGTGCCCTGAAGCCCCGCAAAACCCTTTTAATAGGGTGTATGAATAGCGCACACATCGCAGAGGCCGCCACCCCCGTACGCGACGCCGAGCTGGCGGTTGCCACCCGCGGCGGCATGATCGAATCCCGCCACCGCGGCACCGTGGTGGTGCTCTCCCCCGGCGGCGATATTATTCTCGCCCTCGGAGACGCCCACCGCCCCATCTTCGCGCGCTCCACTCTCAAACCGTTCCAGGCCATTGGGGCGCTCAAAGCCGGGGCGCCGCTGCGCGGGGCGCAGGTGGCGATCGCGTGCGCATCGCACCGGGGCACTTTCGAGCAGATGCGCGCGGTACAGGAGGCGCTGGCGGCAGCCAGGGCCCAGCGCCGACGCGCTCCAGTGCCCCGCCGTGTACCCCACCGACTCGGGCACGCGCGCCACCATGCTCCAGGCGGGGCTGGCAAAAACACCACTCGCGTTCGAGTGCTCCGGCAAACACGCCGCGTTCTTGTGGGCGTGCGCGGCCAAAAGTGAACGCGGCGAGCTTGAGCCGGATGCGGCACTATGGAGCATCGACACTTATCTTGACCCCCAGCACCCGCTGCAGCGCATGATCGTTGAAGAGGTGGAGGCGTTCACCGGCGAGCAGGTTGCGCACGCCAGCGTCGACGGGTGCGGCGCGCCCGTGTTCGCGTTATCACCGGTGGGTTTGGCCCGCGCCTACGCAACCCTGGGCACGGCGATCCGCAATATGGAGGCGGATGCGCGCGCCTCAACCGTAGCAACCGCGATGGTGGACTACCCCGAGCTGATTCAGGGCCCAGACTCCCCCGACACGGTGGTGAGCGAGCGGCTGGACGCTGTGGTGAAAAGCGGCGCGGAGGGGGATGCTGTGCATTGGCCTGCGCTCGGGGGCGAGCGCCGTGGTGAAGATTTCTGACGGGTCATCCCGTGCCACGCACCTGGTGGCGCTGCGGGCGCTGCAGGCGGCAGGGTTTTTGACGCAGACGACGGTGGATAGCCTGCTGACTGCGGTGCTTCGCCCCATTACCGGCGGTGTTGAAGACGGGCAGCCGCGTACTGTGGGGGGAGCTGGTGCCTGGCACGGATCTTGCGGCGGTACTGGCTGGGGTGGCGCCCGCGGTGGCGGCACGGCACGGCTCAGACGGGGCCTGCCTCACGGCGCACGAGAAAAAAGCACACGAAGAGACAACGCAACATGAGAAAACACCGGGTGAGCCAGATGGAGCCGACAGCACAGCCACCGGCAAGGAGGCATCCGGGGCCGCTGGCGGTTCTGCGGGGGCCGCACCCGGTCGGGGTGTCAATGGCAGGCCGGTGCGTCATGCGCTCAAGGGCCGCAGGAACGGTAAGAAAGGCAGGCGTTAGTGGCGATACGGCGCAGGGTGTCGGAGGCTGATGGGGCGGCTGCGCTGGCCACTGTACGCGGTGTTTTTGAGGCGGGCACACCGCTGACGGGCGGGCAGAACCGGGAAGAGATGGAACGGTTGTTCGCGTCCCTGCCGCGTGGGGTGCGCGCCACCGCTGTGCGGTACAGCCTGGAGGAGCTGGGCACTTTAGCCCCGGGCAATAGTGTTGAGGTGCGGGTGCCCCGTTTGGGGTGACCCAGTGCGTGGCTGGCCCGCGGCATACGCGCGGCACCCCGCCGAGTGTGGTTGAGGCGTCCGCTTTCGTGTGGTGTGCGCTCGCGCTTGGGGTGCTGGGGTGGGCTGATGCGTTGGGATCAGCCCAGCTGAGCGCAAGCGGTGAGCGGTCTGATATTTCCCGCTATTTCCCGTTATTCTAGGCGCCGGATCTAGGCACCGACTGCCTGAATAACGCAGCTTATGGTGTATCGCCCACGCCTTAGGGGCAGGTAATACGCCTTAAGCTGCGTTTTCCGAGCTCCCGCCGTTGAGGGAGCTGCCAGGCAGGGCACAGCCCAAAAGCTAGACTTGAAGATATGAGTAGCGCACACACACCTTCTAATTCCCCACCCTGATTCTTCGGGGCATTCCCCCACCACTGAGCCTGAAGCATCCCCCGAGACCGAGGTCGAGTACTGCAGGTGCAGTATCCGCCGTGCCCCGTCCATTCCGGCGTTTATGATTCTGGGCCTGGTCGTGGGGCTTATTGTGGCGTTTGTTTCGGTGTGGTTCGGCCCGGGTAATCCCTCCTACACGTTTGAGGCGGTGTTCGGGGTGATCGCCGTCATTTTTGGTGCCGTGGGTACGGCCCTGGGGGCGCTTTTTGGGGCTGTGGCTTGACCGCCGGTCGGTGAAGAAAGCCCGTATTGCCCGCGTCGAGCCTGAAGACTAAGAGCAGCCAGCCTGTGAGAAATATTCGTATACCGCACCACTTTTTTCTGTTGGAGGGGGTAGACTGGTTGTGCGTCTTAATCTGACAAAATTTTCAGCATCACACGCGAAGGCTGGTTAAGGCGTTCCCACAGTCCCGACATCGAAAAGAAGTGAATTGATTCGCCCCGACGGAAAACTCACTCACGATCTGGATCCGGTTGATCATGGACCCAAGGACGCCTGTGGCGTATTTGGCGTCTGGGCACCCGGTGAAGACGTGGCAAAGCTCACCTACTACGGCCTGTACGCGATTCAGCACCGCGGCCAGGAATCAGCCGGTATTGCAACCAGCAACGGCAAACGCATTAACGTGTATAAGGATATGGGGCTGGTCTCCCAGGTCTTTGACGAGGCAACGCTCAGCTCCATGCCCGGCGATCACGCTATCGGCCACGCGCGCTACTCCACCACGGGTGCATCCCACTGGGCGAATGCGCAGCCGACGCTGGGCACCACCCCGCACGGCACGCTCTGCCTAGCGCACAACGGCAACCTCACGAACTCGGCTGACCTCTACGACCGTCTGCTGGCGAAGAACGGCGGTAAACCTCCGGCGTTTGGCGAGCTGGCGCAGGGCAACACCACCGATACCGCCCTGGTGACCGCACTCTTAGCTGAGCACGATTTTTGCCTCGCTGGAGGAGGCGGTGCTTGATCTGCTGCCCACCCTGCGCGGGGCGTTCTGCCTCACTTTCATGGACGAAACCACCCCTGTACGCGGCCCGTGACCCGCAGGGCGTGCGGCCGCTGGTGCTGGGGGCGTTTGGAGCGGGGCTGGGTGGTGGCCTCCGAGACGGCGGCGCTCGATATTGTGGGTGCTTCTTTTCGTGCGTGAGGTAGAGCCGGGCGAGCTTTATCATCATTGATGAGGACGGGCTGCGGTCGCAGCGGTTTGCACCCGCCCAGCCCGCCGGGTGCGTGTTTGAGTTTGTGTACCTGGCCCGGCCTGATACGACCATTTCGGGGCGTTCAGTGTATGAGTCCCGTGTGGAGATGGGGCGGCAGCTGGCGCGTGAGCACCCGGTCGAGGCTGACCTGGTGATGCCCACCCCCGAGTCCGGTGTGCCCGCCGCGATCGGTTACGCGGAGCAGTCCGGCATCCCCTTCGGCAATGGCCTGGTGAAGAACGCCTATGTGGGGCGCACCTTCATCCAGCCCTCGCAGACTATCCGCCAGCTGGGTATTCGGCTCGCTGAATCCGCTCAAGTCTGTGGTGGCGGGCAAACGCCTGATCGTCATTGATGATTCGATTGTGCGCGGCAACACCCAGCGCGCCCTGGTGCGGATGCTCCGTGAGGCGGGTGCGAAAGAGGTGCATGTGCGTATCTCGTCCCCGCCGGTGAAATGGCCTTGCTTCTACGGTATTGATTTCGCCTCCCGCGCAGAGCTGATTGCGAACGGGCTTTCGGTCAACGAGATTGCCGCGTCCCTGGGGGCTGATTCGCTTGGTTTCATTTCGCAGGATGGCATGATGGCCGCCACCGAGCAGCCCACGAGGAACATGTGCACGGCGTGCTTCACCGGCAACTACCCGATTGAGCTTCCCGCCGAGGAACGGCGCGGCAAGTCCCTGTTCGACGCCTCAGAGAGTAAGGGCGGGCCGCTGTCTGGTATGGCTGCTGAGGTGACGGTTGAGCGCCCCGTCCCCACTAAGCCCGAGCACGCTGAGGCCGTGTCGATTGAGACCCGCGCAGGCACTGATTCACTGGAGCACAAGTTTGAGAGCAGCCCTGCTGCCAGCGGCACCTGCGGGCGGGGTGAGCCAGCACCGGGTCAGGACGCACCAGCCGGTGGGATGTGCAACCCGGGGCCCGATGCGGAGCTTGAGGCCCTGCTGACCGACGATGATCTTGTTCCGGCATCCGCCACGAAAACTGCTACCGATAAGGACTAACCCGAATGACTGAGAATACCGCCGCCGTCACCTACGCCAGTGCGGGCGTTGATGTTGAGGCGGGCGACCGCGCCGTTGAGCTCATGAAAGACGCGATTCGCGCCACCCACCCTCCGCCGTGGTAGGTGGCGTGGGCGGGTTCGCGGCCTGTATGATGCCTCGCAGCTGGTGAAGTACCGCCGCCCGTACTTGGCGACCTCCACGGACGGGGTGGGTACGAAGGTTGCTATTGCGCAGGCGCTTGATGTGCATGACACGATCGGTTATGACCTGGTGGGTATGGTTGTGGACGATATTGTGGTGTGCGGTGCGAAGCCGTTGTTTATGACCGACTATATTGCCACGGGCAAGGTGGTTCCCTGAGCGTATTGCCGATATTGTGCGCGGTATTGCGGGGGCGTGTTCTGTGGCGGGTACGGCCCTGGTGGGTGGCGAGACGGCTGAGCATCCGGGGTTTGCTGGCCGCGAATGAGTACGATGTTGCCGGTGCCGCCACGGGCGTGGTTGAGGCTGATGAGCTGCTGGGCCCCTGAGCGGGTGCGTGAGGGCGATGTGCTCATTGGTATGGCTTCTTCCGGCATCCACTCGAAATGGTTATTCACTAGTTCGTAAAGTTATTAATGTTGCGGGGTGGGGCCTGGAACGTCAGGTAGACGAGTTGGGGCGCACCCTGGGTGAGGAGCTGCTGGAACCCACCCGCGTGTACACCGCGGACTGTTTGGATCTGGCGCAGGCATTCCCCGTCAATGGCCCCGACGGGCAGACCGGCACCGGTATTCGCGGGTTCTCACACGTGACCGGCGGCGGTTTAGCAGCGAACCTGGCGCGCGTGCTGCCGCAGGGCTTGGAGGCCCGCGTGGACCGCTCCAGCTGGCAGATTCCGGCAATTTTCTCGCTGATCGGTTCGCTCGGCAACGTGCCGCTGCCCGATTTGGAACGCACCCTGAACCTGGGTGTGGGTATGGTCGCTATTGTGGACCCGTCGGTTGCCGAGGCCGCCGCACGCCGCCTCAACGACCGGGGTGTTCCCGCCTGGGTCATGGGCGATGTGGTGGCCGCCACCGAACCCGATACCGACAGCCCCGACTATGTGCAGGGCGCTAAAGGCGTCAATGGCGGCGCGGTGCGCCTCTTCGGCCAGTACGCATAATTATTTACTGCCCGTTGTGTAGCGGGCGCAGAGCACGCGGTGTTCCCGCCCCCTTCCGGGGCCGTGGGAACACCGCGCGCATGTGTTTGTATACCCCTATGAAGTTCTCCAGCGAGCATATCGCTCCCGGTGCTGTTCACCGTATACGCATCACCTCCTGAGCTGGTGGGTTTCGTGCCAGTCTGCCCGGGCCACCCGCGAGTAGAGTGGATGAGTAGCAATGTTCGGGTACCCCATGCACACTGTGCACCTGAAAATCTAGTAGCGCCTGCCCGTATATTCTTCTTCGACGGATGCACCGCTGAGCTTTGCTCAGCTGCAGCTCTGGGCGCGTGTGCTCTTCACGCTGGGGCGTGCGGGCGGGCAGGAACACCCAGCGGCGTTGCACCGCGAAGCTCACGGGAATCAGCACCGCCTCGGTGAGTACCTTGGCAGCCACCAGGTGCGCACCAAGGGTCATGAGCGCCTCCAGCAGGGCCGCGTTTGCCGCGAGGATGCCCACCGCCAGCGTTGCGTACCGCATCAGTGAGTTCCCGGGTGAGGGCCGGGCCGCCCCGTCACGCATCATTAGCCGGTTCACGCTGAAGTTCGCCAGCGCCGAGATAATGCGTGCGGCAATGACGGCCACCAGCAGGGGCGTACCGAGTGCGACGAGCGTGAAAAGTGCCGCCGCATCAATCAGGAACCCCGCGAACGAGGAGGCGAGGAACCCAATGAGCGGCGCGTATATAAGCGCCGAGTCGCGCACGGGCCGGAAATGGCTGGTGGGGTTGCCGGGCTCATACACTTTCACGATGGGCACCTGCACCAGGTTGACGCCCGCACGGGTGGCCCGCAGCAGCATGGTGAATTCGTACTCGTACTTGTCCCCCGGTATGTTCAGCGCCCATTCGATCATCTGCGGGGTGAAGCCGCGCAGCCCGGTTTGGGTGTCTGCTAGCCGGGCGCCGGTGGCGAGGGTGAAAAACCCGATGGTGAGGGCGTTGCCCACTTTTGAGCGCGCGGGTACTGTGCCGCTCCCCTGGGCCGTGTTATCGGGGAGGGTGCGCACCCCCAGCACGAGTGAGTGTTTGCCGCTGTCAGCGTGGGTTGCTGTGTGTGCGCCGACCCGCAGGATATCCCGCACCAGGTGTTGGCCGTCCGCGTCGGCGGTGACGACTACCTGCCGGGGCTGATAGATGCGTGCCCAGTTCAGGCCGGTGCGTATGGCTGCGCCTTTGCCCAGGTTGACGGGGTGGGTGATAACGGTTGCCCCGGTGAGCGTGAGTTCGGTGAAGATCGGCGCGTATTCGCTGCCGGATCCGTCGTCAATCACGAGCACCTGGATGCTCTCGCTGTGGGCGGTGAGCTGGTGTGTTAGCCGTATGAGTGAGTTGTCGGGTTTGTAGGCGGGAATGAGTACTATCATGCGGCACTCCCGGCAATGTAGAGAATATCGCTGGTGCCGCGTTCTTTGCTGCCTCCTAGGGGTTTATTGACGAGTTTCCCGTTGAAAACCATGACTGAGGAGCCGCCGCCGTCAAGGTTGTAGGCGGTTTCGCATCCGTGTTCTTTGAACATTTGGGCGAATTCGGGCATGGTAACCCCGCGCGAGTACCCGTCGGAGCGGCCGTCTACGACCATGAACAGCAGGTGGTTGTTTCCCAGCACACCCACGCCGGTGCGTGGCTGGTTGCCTTGGATGGAGTGGTTACCGAAGTTGGTATCGACCTCAACCTGGTCGATGCCGCTCATAACCTCGGAGTTTTTGACGAGCGCAGGCCCGAAGGAGAGGGTGTTCAGCACGCCGGAGTCAATGAGCGCCTGTGCGTTGGTGCTGGTTTCGTCGTAGAGTTTGACGCTGCCGTCCCGGTAGAAGGCGAGCCCTTCACGGGCGGGCGAATCGCGGTAGGTGACGCCGTTGCGGATGACGATGCCGGTGTCACGGAACCCGTAGTAGTCCCCGTTTATGGCCCAGATACCGTTGTGCTGCGCGGCAATATTGGAGGGGGTGTCGATAATGTTCTGGCCGAATTTGTTATTGGCGAAGGCGGAGCGCAGCAGCGTGGCATTATTGAGTTTTACCTCGGCGGTGAACGAGACGACGGCGTTATTGCCGCTGCCTTCGGTGTAGCTTTTGAGGGTGATAGAACCTTCCTGCGCGGTGAGCCCGCTGTCGGTGATGCTCACCCCGGTGAGCTCGGTGGGGTCTGCGGCGCCGGATGGGTTGTTTTTTACTTTGCTGCGCCACCTCATAGGCGAGGGTGTCTTCGATTTGGGTGTGTTCGGCGAGGTACCGGTTGTAGGCCCAGCCAGCCCCGACCCCCGCGACGGCGAGGGTGCCGATGCCGCCGCCGATGAGGACGCGGCGGGTCATTTTCTTTGCGGGTTTGGTGCCGCCGGGGGCGCTATCCGCCGGGGCGAGGATGTCTTCGGTGAGAGTGTTTGAGCCGGTAATATTCTGTTCGTTCTTCATATTTATAGGTTGAAATACCATCCCATGCATGGGGCATGAAGAACCTTTATTTTTAGCTATGCATCGCAGCTCATATTTTTCTTATTATTTTTCTGATCTCACGCTTACCCGCGGCTCACCTTTTTCCTGCTATATGCAGAACGCATCTGGGAAGCGCCAGTACACCACACCGGGCCAGCACCACCTGCCCCATCCAGTTACCCAAAGCTGAAGGCACAGACCGGTTCGGGCATCCCCTGGGGATGCCCGAACCGGTTGCATAGCAGGCGACATGAGAGCCAGTGCCGCGCCTTATACTTTTAGCGATGCACCTCAGCTATGCCTCGTCGTCGTAGTTTGCATATTTCTCTGCGTACGCCGAGTAGTCATCCTCATCATCGTAACGATGTTGGGATGAGTCGGAGGTTTTACTCTTCTTAGCGCTACTGAGCTCACGCTCAAGTGCGCTGTAATCGGTTTCGGGGCTGAAATATTTCATCTCCCGAGCCTGCCGTGTTGCCTTAGCCTTCTGACGGCCGCGCCCCATGGCGTGACCCCCTCTTTCATCCTGTCCGTGACTGCCGCCCGCATGGCGCGCGCAACCGACGGATCGCTTGTACAGTCTTTTCCTGCCTTCTAGAGTACCTTGTTTGACCCCTTATTGTCTTCCCTGACAGACACATATTCTGCTAGAAATCTCAGAAAAACCGGGGGCAAACACCGCCTATTGCGGGTTTGAAGCTTACCGAACACCCTTTTTATTTTGCACGGGTTATCGGCAGCTTTAGCACCCCGAGAGTGCGGAATACCCCGTCCCCTCCTACCGACGTGTTAGGAGAGGACGGGAAGTCGTATCCGGCACAACAGGCCATTGGGCTAGGCTGCGGTGAAGCTGCCCAGCTCACTCGCCCCGCTTGCCGCAGTGGTGGATGCAGCATCTACACTGCCGGAGGTCACAGAGACGGTGTAGCTTTGCCCCTTGACAATATTCTTATTCGAGACGAGCACCAGCTGCACCCCTGACGTGGTGATCTTATAGTTCGTGACCACGGTGCCTGAGGAATCGGTGACCTGAACGGTGCTGCCCTGGGTGAGGGCCGACGAATCAGTAATTTTCAGGTACCCGCTGGTCGATGCTGAGGAGGGGGCTTCGAACATGTCGGCGGTGCTGCCAGCGGTGACGGTTCCCCCATTCAGCAGCAAATCACCGTTGGAGTCAAGGGCGTTATTGCCGCCAGCGGCGGGGCCGTTTACGGTGACGGTGCCGCCGCTGAACGTTGCGGTACCGTTCGAGTCGATCCCGTCGCCCTCGGCGTTGACCGTCACGGTGCCGCCGCTTATATTAATGGCCGCGTCTACCACCTCGAAGGTGCCGCCGCCACCGCCGGGCATAGCACCGTCAGTCGGAGGCTGGGGCATATTCTGGTTTTGCCCAGTGCTGCCCTGGCTGCCGCCGGGTGCGGCTCCCCGCCCGCCGGGGCCTGCTGCACCTGACCGTTCTGGTTCTGCTGGGTTTGCTGCCCAGTGGTGGCCGTCCCACTGGTGGTATCGGATGAGGTGTCAGAGGAGCTGTCTTTGAGGGAGGCGTTAATACCGTCATCCGTGCTATTGACGGTCACATCACCGTCAAGAATATTAATGTACTGCGCCTCAATGCCTTCATTGGATTTCTCGATTTTCAGGGTGCCGCCGGAAATTTCGAGGTGTGCGGGGCCTTGAGCCCGTCGTCCCCAGCCGAAACGGTCACCGACCCGGCGCTCAGCCGGGTGAAGCCCATGCTTTCGTCATCGGTGTTGGTGGATTTAATGCCGTCTTGTGCGGCAGTAACATTGACGATACCACCGGTAATATCAACATAGTCCTTGCCCTTAATACCGGTGTTCGCGGCGTTGACCTCAAGGGTGCCGCTGGCAATAACCAGCCCGCCAGTAGTGTGGATGCCCTCCTCGTAGGCGCCCTTCACAGACAGGCTGCCCTCCCCGGTGAGGTCAGGTTCGCGGTGGAGTAGATGGCAGCATCCGGGTCGTCGTCACCGGTGGCAGTGTAGTTAGCCTCATCAGCGACGGTGTTCGTGGTACCCGCAGCAGTGTAGATAATTGCTTCGGCGGCGCTCACCACATTAATGGCCGCCCCGGTTGAGTTGGTAATCTTCGCGTTATCGAGTACCAGCCGCACCGTGTCGGTCTTGGCCGCTTCGATCTTCACCTGGCCGCTGTACTCACCGGTGATCCGGTAGGTGCCGCCGGAGGTAATGGTGATGGTGCTGTTCTCGACGCTGACCCCATCGGTGGCGGTGGGGTTCGCCAGGTCAATGGTTTTTCTCGCCGGAGGAGTCCCAGGTGAGGTCCCTCATTGGTGTAGTGGGTTTGGGCGTCTAGTGTCTGCCCAGCAGCCGCATTGGAGGTGGACGTTCCGGCGGTGGTTCCTGAGACTGCGCTGTGCACGGTAGAGGTACCGGAGGTGAGGGTGGTGCCGCTGGCGGTGGAGCATCCGGTGAGCCCCAGCGCGGCGATCAGAGTTACGGAGGTTACGGTTTTGAGCATTGAGTTCTTCATACCTCCTATATTTCGGCAGTTAGCTAAGCCTCAGCTGTGTTCGGGCTTTTTCTGCGCAATGTCTTAGGGGCTGCCCCCAGTTGCCGCAGCAGATAACCTGAATCATTGAGAGATGAGCCTAAAAAGACACGCGATGCGCCGGTTTGAGCATCGCGTGTTTTCTGATTGTGCATCTTCAGCCCCTGTACCGTCACAAGCTATAAGATAGCGGTTCCCCGTCTCCTCCCATTGTGTTGGGAGGGAACAGGAAGCCGCGGCTGGCTCAGCGGGGTGCTGGATTAAGCGGCGGTGAAGCTGCCCAGTTCGGTTGCGCCATTCGCCACATCGGTGGAGTCAATATCCACATCGCCGGAGGCCACGTAGACCTTGTAGTCCTGCCCCTTGACAATATTCTTATTCGAGACGAGCACGAGCTGCACCCCTGACTTGGTGATCTTATAGTTCGCCACCACCTCGCCGGAGGAGTCGGCCACCTGGACGGTTTTGCCTTGGGTCAGGGCAGCGTTATTAACGATTTTCAGGTGCCCGCTGGTTGATTCCGTTGAGGGTGTCTGGAACTTTTCGGCGGCGCTGCCGGTGGTGACGTTTGCCCCGTTCAGCAGCAGCTTGCCGTCAAAGTCAATAGCCTGTTGCCGCCAGCGACGGGGCCGTTCACAATGATGGTGCCGCCGGTGAATACCGCGTTGCCGTTTGTGTCGATCCCGTCAGCATCAGCGTTGACGACCACGGTGCCGCCGCTAATATTAACGTCTGCGTCTACCGGAGCGGCGCCAGCACCATCAGCGGGTTCCTGTTCCTGGTCGGCATCGCCGTCATCATCTACCTTGTCGGCTGCGGGCAAGGAGGCGTTAATGCCGTCATCCGTGCTATTGACGGTCACCTCGCCGTCAAGGACGTTAACGTACTGCCCTTCAATACCCTCGTTGGACTTTTCAATGTTCAGGGTGCCGCCGGAAATTTCGAGGGTGCGCGGGGCTTTGAGCCCGTCATCCCCAGCCGAAATAGTCACCGACCCGTCACTGAGGCGAGTAAAGCCTTTGTTTTCATCATCGGTGTTAGTGGATTTAATGCCGTCTTGCCCAGCGGTAACCTTCACGGTGCCGCCAACAATGTCCACGTAGTCTTTGCCTTTAATACCGGCTTTTGTAGCGTTGACGTCAAGGGTGCCGTTGGCGATGACGAGTCCGTCAGTGGTGTGAACACCCGCTTTGTAGGAGCCCTTCACAGACAGACTGCCTTCCCCAGCGAGGGTCAGGTTCGCGGTGGAGTAGATGGCCGCATCCGGGTCATCTGCGCCTTTAGCAGCATAGTTAGCCCCATCCGCAATGGTGTTTGCCGTGCCCGACGCGGTGTAAATAATCGCTTCACCAGCGCCCGCCACATTAATGGCTGGCCCGGTTGAGTTGGTAATCTTCGCATTATCGAGCACCAGCCGCACCGTATCAGACTTACCGGCTTCAATCTTCACTTGGCCGTTGTACTCGCCGGAGAGCCGGTAGGTACCGTCTGCGGTGATAGTGATAGTGCCATTGTTAACGTTTACCCCGTCGGCAGCGGCGGGGTTCGCCAGGTCAATGGCTTCTTCGTCGGAGGAGTCCCATTTGAGGTCTTCATCGGAGTAGTGGGTTTGTGCATCTAGCTTTTTGCACTGCGGCTGCGTTGCGGTGCGGCAGCGACGGGAGGCGCACCATTGGCGGCAAGGTACCCGGTAGACCCCAGCGCGGTGATCAGAGTTACGGAGGCTACGGTTTTTGACCGTTGTTTTTCTTCATATTTATTGTTATCTTTCGGTGATTATTGGAATCTCAGCAATCGCTCAAGACCTTAAAAGTCTACCTTAAGTTGAAGGATTGTGTAACCTGATTCATAGATAAATAAACATAAGAAGACACGCGATGCACCAGTTTGAGCATCGCGTGTCTTCTTATTGTGTACCTTCACCTCCGTACCGCTACGAGCCGAAAGACAACAGTTCCACGCCTTCCCCGTTATTCCGCCTTGTCACAACGGGTTTATAGGTATTGTTGGGCTATTCTGCGGCGTACGTGCCCACTTCAACCGCCCCCGGAGCGAGGGTCGTACTGCCCTCCTGCACCGGCTCAGACACCGTATATACCGTATAGTTATTGCCCTTTACGAGGGACGGGTTCGAGACGAAGAACAGCTGCACGCCGGAGGTAACCACCGTATAGTTCGCCACCACCGCCCCGGTCTTGGTATCCGTCACCTGTACTGTGCGTCCGGGGGTAAACACGTCCAGATCAACCACTCGCAGGTACCCGTTCGTTGACTTCTCGGAGGGGACCTTAAACATTTCTGCACCGCTGCCGGCCGCCGCAATATTCACCCCGTTCAGCAGCAGCTCACCGTTGGCATCCACCGAGTTATTCAGGTAGGTTGAGGGGCCGTTAATGGTGACAGTGCCGCCGGTGTAGGTCTGGGAGCCGTTCGAGTCGATACCATCCCCCTCAACATTCACCGTGACCTGCCCGCCGCTGATATTAATGGCGGCGTCAATGACCTCAGTGGTATCCCGTGCCCCTCCCACACTGCCACTGGGTTCCTGCTGGGGCTGACCGTCAGGTGTGGGGTCGTCCTCGGATTCCTGCCCATCGGGCAGGGGGTCTTTGAGAGAGGCGTTAATACCGTCGTCTATGCTGTTTACAGATACCGCACCACCGAAAATATTAATGTACTGGCCCTCCACACCTTCTCGGGCCTTTTCAATATTGAGCGTGCCGTCGGCTATTTCAACGGTGCGGATGGCTTTAAGTCCGTCATCGCCCGCAATAACCTTCACGGTGCCGCCGGTAATACGAGCCCACCCGTACCCTTCCTCTTTAGAGTTGGTGGCTTTAATAGCATCTTTCTGGGAGTTGACGGATACCTCACCGCCCAGAATGTCCACATAGTTTTTGCCTTTAATCCCGGTTTTTACGGAGTTCACATTCAGGGTTCCGTTGGAGATCACCAGCCCGCCAGTGGTATGCACCCCTTCTTCATGGTTCCCGTTCACCGTCAACGTGCCTTCCCCGGCGAGGGTCAGGTTCGCGGTGGAGTAGATCGCTGCGTCTGGTTTTTTCTTACCAGTTACCGTGTACTGCTCCCCATCACTGACAGTATTGGTGGTGCCAGCCATCGTATATACGATTGTCGTGCCGCCTCCGCTGGCGGTAATAGCAGGCCCCGTGGAGTTAGTAATACTCACATTATCTAAGATGAGCCGCACTGTCTCAGGCTCGGCGGTATTAATGCGTACCTGCCCGGTGTAGTCGCCGCTTAGATGATAGTTCCCGGCTTTGGTAATGACTAGGGCACCATCCTCAACGCTCACCCCGTCAGCGGAAGGTTCATTCGCAAGGTCAAGGCGGATTTCAGATCCAGTATCCCAGGTGAGACTACCGTGGGTGTGGTGGGTTTCAGCATTAATTTTTTCGCCGGTTTTCGTATTCGAACTATATTTGCCCGAGGGGGCTTTTGCCTGTTGAGCGGGTGCGGCATTGGTCGGGCCTAGGGAGTCTTTCGGGGCGGCACTAGATTCATTATTACTACCTGAGCATCCAGCCAGTCCCAAACCCACAATAAGGGGTAGAGAGGCTGCCACGTTTAAAGGGGATTTCTTCACTATGCGTCTTCTTCCTGCCTGCGTATATCGGTGTCTGTAGGCGCGTGTCATAACGGTAACGGGTAACGTTTGGCTCCCCATATACCCTTACCGGTGGTTGGTGTTATTGGCGGTTATTTGCATGTTGTCTGCGCGCTGCACCCTAGAATCCCCCTGGGTGAGGGGGGTCCGTCGAATACGCGCCATGAGTTAGGTGGCGGTAAGCCACGCACTCTACCCTACCATTAGGTGGGTTTAAAAATACTAAATGGGTGACGCCTGACCCTGCGGCATAGCATTCACTGTGGTCTAAAAAGGGTACGGCACCTGCTGCGCTTATTGTGTGAGGCATTGGGCCTTATCACGTTCTGCGCGGCAGGTGCCGTCTCGTACCGGCAATTTAATGTGTTCGTTCTTGCGCCGGTTTTAGTTCAGTGTCGGTTGTGGTTGGTTATTCTCCCTTCTATACGGTGACGCGGGTTGCCTAGACGGCAACTTTAGCTGGCACCAGGTTCATCCACCGCTCAATAATGCGGTGCCACTTATTGGAGGGCAGCTGCGGGTTGAGTGCCGCCAGACCGGTACCGAACTTGGAGATCTTGACGGGCCGGATGCCCGCACGCCACAGGTGCTTGTCTGCGACTGAGGGGGCCGTGCCGGATTTCGTTTCAATAATGACGGTGCCGGGAATCGTGTACTCAACCCCCACCTTATGGCCGTGGTAGTTTTCCCGGGTTACCCCCGCATAGAGCGCATGATCCGACAAGGGCGTCCACGTGAGGTTACGGTCAATGGTCAGGCGGGAATCCACCGGGTTCTGCTCTGAGGCGGGCAGGTAAATGGTGGTGCGTCGATACCCGGTGCTAATAACCGGTTCGAACTCAATGGCCGGGGTGTCAAGAATCCCGTAGAGTGCCTCGTTGACGTACTGTCGGCCCTCTTCAGTGAGCTTGTCACGGTCATCAATGGAGTAAGGGAATGCGCTCCTTCACGGTCATGGCGCGTTCGCCTTCGGTCTTGACCTCCAGGAAGCATGTGTTGGTGTCGAGGTAGCTGCGGGTGCGCACCTTGAACCGGTCGGGGCGGTCGGTGGCAGCCGCGTAGTAGCTGACCAGGTTGGGGGTATCGAAGTAGACGGAGTCGTAGGCAAATTCGCGCTGCCCCTCAATTTCGAGTACGGATGCCTCGGCGGGCAGCTCTGCCAGTACCGATGCCGCGTAGTCTGCGTCTACGATGTATTTACGGTCCATGCGGGTCTGCATGGCAGCTTTGTTATTAAGATCGTTCAGGGTAATGCTCTGCCAGTAGCTGGGAATAATTTCCATGATGCTGTTCCTTTCGGGCACCGCCCGGTGACTGTGCGGAAGCCGTGCCGGGTCGGTATTGTCGGTTAGAGCTACGAAAGTAGCAGGATATGCGCGAATCCTTTAGATATTGCGGGACGCCCTCATGCAGGTGGTGGCCGTAGCCTTGCTGTGAGGAGGCGTACCCTTGGGCTTGGTTGCCATAGCCCTGAGTGGCACCTGCACCCTGCTGTGTTGGGGTGTTCTGCGCCTTGGCAGTTACCGCATAGTCGGGGGTGTTTCCCTGTTCTGCGGTGGTATCTTCTGCCGGTGGGTCAGGGTTGTAGCTAACCTCTGCCCTGGTAGTGTCGTTGACCATGTCGAGCTCCGATACTTTCACGCTGAGCACTTCGTAGGAGAGCTTCTGGTTCAAGTATGTTTTGAGTTCTTCAGGGTCGCTAATGGCACGATCGACGGTAATGATCTGGGTCTTCTGCTTATTGTCGAAGAAGGGCAGATCGACGACGGCCATGATAATAACGAGCATCGCCATGAGGGCGTATGCCATATATTCGGGATCCAGCCTGACACCTGCGATGAGGCCCAATGCCAATGAGACAAAGTAGTAGGCAACTTCGCGTTGTGCCAGTGGAGTGGAACGCAGGCGGATAATGGATAGCACGCCGAATAGTCCAAGCCCCATTCCTGCACTCGTGCCGGAAGCAAATGAGAGTGCTTCTGTGACCACAAAAACGCCGAAGTTAATGATGGTGTATGAGACCACTAGCTCACGGCGGCTGTGGCGGACGAGGTAGATGGTGCACAGAGCGGCAATTGCTATAAGGTCCGCGATTACCATACTCACTAGGTGCATAGGATTCTCCGTCTGTAGTGTAGTGATTCGGATATTTATAGATTCGCGCTTAATCCTGTGTTGTAGCTGTGTCCTACTTAGATCGCAGGTATGTCTTCCAACGGCGCTGGTCTTATCCTGTATCGCCTCTTTTCTGTTGGCGGTTCATGTGCTGTATTCCCACATATTTCATGTGGGTTTTTGAGCGGTAACTGTCAGTGGAATATATCTGTTACCTTTCCCCTCATTTTATCAATCTAAGGCTTAGGTTTTAACGCACCTTCACGTTCTATGGCTTAAATTCAACCTATACAGATAGAGTTGCCTTGACATTTATGTGCATAAAAATCACACCCACATAACGCCTCTTGCGAACGAAATCATTTATAGTGTGACCTGTTTTATGGTTTTCTGTGGGGATATCCCCACTAAATCTAAAAATCCCCCTTTGCATTCCATGCAAAGGGGATTTAGCGAATATTTACACAATGCGGCAGTATAAAGTACCGACCGAGCGATATTTTTATGATTTACGCCGAATATTGAAGAAAATGATGAGCGCAGCGAGTACCACACCGCCGCCGATCAGCCCGTAGCCAAGCCACGGCATCATATTCCCGCCCTGAGTTATTTGAAGATGCGCTGGTCACTGCGGTGGGGCTGGCGCTGCTGCTGATCGGGCTTAGCGGCTTTTCATCCGCATCTGTGGTGGCGCTGCTAGCAGCGGTGTGAGTTTCTTCTTCCTTAGCTGCGGGGCTGCTTTCTTCTTTAGCGGGAGTCTCTGTCTTAGCGCCTTTAGAAGGATCTTCCTTGGGACTTTCAGACTTGTTCGCATCGGCTGAGGCTGACTCCGACGGCTTAGCCTTGCCGGTGCCGCCGTTTTTGTCTACCACGGTCACAGAAGCGGCGATGCCTCCGCGCTTATTATCGTTGGGGTTCAAAGACCCGGTGAGCACGTTAATGGTGGCGGTCGAACCGGCGGTATAACGATCCTGCCAGGGAATAGAGCCACTTACCTTACCATCGGCATCAGCTTCGAACTGCAAGTAGTCTGATGAACCCACGGGCCCACCGTTGAGACGCACGGCAAGTACTGAGGGGGTGCCGTCGGTGGCAAAGAAGTTAACGCCCGAAAATTCTAGGGGCTCACCCTCAGTCCAGGTTGAGGGGAAGGTAAGGGTGGCGCCGTCGGTGTATTCCTTAACGATAGGCGTTGCAGATGGTTCTGGCGCTGCATAAGCGGCCGGTGCCAAAACCGAGCTGCTTAGTAGACTGCACCCGAGAGCGAGCACAGCGCCGGAAGTAGCGATTTTTTTACGGAATGTCATATCACCAGTCTATCGAAAATGATGTGTACCGTGTGGATAGTATTACCGTATTATTAAAACTCCCCCGTGTAATAATTCACTTTTTGACTGAATTCACCCTGCACTATCAACCTTTAGATCCTCAGTATTTCAATCAAGACACTCTAAAAGGCTACATCTTAACTACACACTATAAAAGGTATAAAACATAAAAATGCACATATCTCCTATAATACTGAGGGTATAGTGTTTATCTATTCATACATTGTTATTTTATTGCAGGTTTATGATACGTTCAGCACATCGTCAAGAAATTTTACGCTCGGCGTGGCGTATTTCCCCTATGAGCACTATACCCACGCATAATGCGCCGTACCTTTGTATTTCAGAGCACCCTGCACCTCCTGGCTGAAGAGCTTCTGTAAGCCTTCATCGCCCCCTCCCGCAAGCCGAAAGTGCCCCTCCCTACACACAAGTGCAGGCCTCTGCCCCGCCATACTGCGGTATGCAAGAGACCTGCACTATTGTTGTCGGTTGGAATACTCCACGGCAGCGCGCATTAGGTAACGCGCACCAGCCAAGGTCTAGGAAGCTAAAGCCTAGGAGCTCTGCTTACGGCGGCGCATCACCACAATTGCGGCAACACCAGCGCCCACAGCAGCCAGGCCCAAGCCCGCAATGGTGGCAACACCGGCCGCGCCCGTGCTTGCCAGCCGCCCAGAGATACTGCCGCCACTATTATTATTGCTGTCGCTAGCGGCTACCCCGCCATTAGAATCCACGCGGGAGGCGCTGTTCTCATAGTCAGCGTCCTTCTCGCAGCCGACTCCATCATGGTCGGCGTCAAACTTCTCCTGGAAGTCCGGGTGGCCCTTGTGGATGGGGGCCAGACCGGCATCCTGCACCTCTTTACAGTTCTGAAAACGCGGGGTTGGTGATGCTTCTGTATCTGCACCAGCGTTCACCGACGCCTCAGCAGAAGCCGATGAGGTTTCGCTGGAGGTCGCCGAGGGCTGCTGCGAAGGGGCGGTCTCGCTCGGGGTTGCCGAGGGCGATTCAGCCGGTGATTCAGAGGGTGATTCAGATGGGGCAGCAACGGGTGAGCTCGCGCTGGGAGCAGGAGCTGAAGGAGACTCCGAAGGCACGCTGCTGGGTTTCTCAGAAGGTGACGGTGTCTCAGAAGGGGTGTCCTTCGGTACAGACGGATCAGACGGGGCAGCCGAATTGTCCACGACGGTCACCGTAGCCGCCACGCCGCCACGCTGCCGGTCTTTCTTATTCAACGAGCCGGTGAGCACATTAATTTCGACGCTTTCCCCGGCTTTAAGGTTCTCTGCCAAGGGATAGAGCCAGAAATATTGCCGTCCGCATCCGCTTTAACCTCTAGGTAGCGGGCGCCGCTGACAGGGCCGCCGTTGATCTTAATCGCCAGAATAGAAGGGGAACCATCAGTTGCTTTGAAACCGGTACCTGTAAAGTGCAGGGGTTGACCTACGGTCCAGGTGTCCGGAAACTGCAGGCTCGCCCCATCTTCGTAAACGTGAGCGGCTGCGGCTGGAACCGAACCAGGTGCTGCAAAAGCAGCGGGAACAGTTGCACCAACCATGCCGCACCCCAGTGCGGCAACGATGCTGAATGTAGTAAATTTAGTGCGAATACTCATGACTTAATTTTATCTGTACGCACAGTATTAAATGCAGTTATTGCACGCAGAAGACTATGGTGTTCGTCAATATGGTTAACCTTCCTTAGACGTAAAACCCACCCTTAAATCATTGGTGCTATATCCCTGATCTGGCAGGTTTTAAGGAACATATTAACGGTATAAGACACGGCTTCTGTGGCTGGCGACTCATCGCATAAGTGCTCTAAATTGACCCGCAATACACTCTTGCATTCTTATAGGCACGTTCTTGAATATGTAGAGAATAATTCACCCACAGCGGGTTATATGCGAGAGCGGCATCACTCTTTACGCATTTTGCGCACGGCCAGGAATATTGCTCCACCAATTCCGCCCACAATCAGCACATAACCGGCAGCCAGCAAAACCCCGTTTTTACCGGGGTCCGCAAGATCTGCCGGGCTAAACCCCTGCCCGGAAGAACCCTGCTCACCCGAGGCCTCCGTAGAGGCAGAAGAATCCCCAGCCGCAGCACCCGTGGTAATCGTCACAGGCTCGTTGCCGAAGTCTGCGGGCTTATCGCACCCCACACCATCATGGTCAGCGTCAAAACCCTCCTGAAAATCCGGGTGATCCTTATGAATAGGGGCCAGCCCGGCGTCCTTCACCTCTTTACAGTTATGAAAACGCTTATTCCCGCTGGCAGAGGCTGAGGCTGACGCACTGGGGCTGGACTCACTGGCACTGGCCGAAACCTTATCGGAAGGACCATCCGGTTCGGAGGAATCTATAGCGCTGCCAGAGGCCCCGTTACTATCCTGCTGCCCACCCTGTGGGGAGGCTGATGGGTCGCTGCCGCCGCCGCTTTGGGCACCGCCAGCATTATTATTATTGCCGCCGGAGTTATTGTCGCCGCCGCTGCCGCCCTGGTTCTTATTGTCACCAGAGCCGCCGTTACCGTCCTTATTATTCTTATCCCCAGAGGTGCTGCCGCCGTCAGAGCCCCCGCCGTTCTTATTCTCACCAGACTTATCTTTCTCCGCCGGTTTCTGGGCTGCACCGGTGGTGGTCTTCGGCTGCGGGGCAGGGTTCTGCCGCGCCGGAGCGGCCACAACCCGCACATCAACCTCGCTGCCCTCGTAGAAACCGCCCCGGGTCAACGCGAAAGTCTCAAACTCAATGCTCTGCCCGGCCTGTAAACTATTCGACCACGGGATAGAAGTAGTGAATTTTCCATTAGCATCCGGACGCACCTCGTGGTAAATCTCGCCCTCATCGCCACGCAATACAACAGTCACCGACCGACCGCTTCTGGTTCTAAACCCCTGCCCGATAACAGTTAGCGGTTGCCCCGCCGTCCAAGTGGTGGGGAAATTAACGGTTGCTCCAGCTCTGAAATAACTGGTGGCGGTGGGAGCAGCCACCGGCGCGGCCGAGGCGATGGGAGCGGATGTGCCTACCATGCCGCCCGCAAGCGCGGCTATGATACCGAAAGTGGCAATCTTGGTGCGAATTGTCATGCCTTATATTCTATCGGCGAAGCAATAATATTACATGGCCTACGATTATGGTGTGGGTCAAATAGCGGCGATAGGGCACGCACTATTTTGCGCTAATGTACGCCCCCATTAGGGGAAATACTCTAACCCGGTGCTTGGCGTACCTTGCGTATTTCTTTATTATTCTTCTCCTGTGCGTGGCGGCGCCTTTTGGGCCACGGTGCTCACAGCTGCAACCGGTCAAGCAGCTGGCCCAGTGCATCCCCCACATTGGTGCGCCACAGATAGGTGGCGCGCGCATCCGCCCGGCCCGGCCCACCGTTCAACACGGCAACCGGCTTATTGGCCTTGAGCGTATCCAACACAATCTTGTAACTGCTCATCACCGCCACCGACGAACCAACCACCAGCAGAGCAGTCGAATCAGCCAGCATGTGCCGCAGCCGCTCCTTCCGCTCGGCGGGCACAGATTCACCGAAGTACACCACATCCGGTTTAAGGCGCTGGGAGCCGCACGCAATGCACCCGATCATCACAAAATCACGGATGAAATCGTTATCCAACTCAACATCGCCATCAGGGTTAACCCGCAAATCGGTGCCCGCAAGACGCGCCAAATAGCCGGGATTTGCGGCATCCAAACGAATATCCAGGCTCGCCCGCCCCTCACGGTGCCCGCAGGTGAGGCATATGATCGTTGAGAGATCACCGTGCAGAGCCAGTATATTTCTGCTCCCCGCCTGGGCATGAAGCCCATCAACGTTCTGGGTGATCACCCCAGAAACAGCGCCGTGCTGCTCAAGCTCAACCAGCGCATAGTGGGCGCGGTTAGGTTTGGCCTCCTTCATGCGCCGCCACCCCACATAGGAACGCGCCCAGTAGCGCTGGCGGGCAGCGTCATCATACCGGAATTCCTGGTAGGTCATGGGGCGGTGCTCACGCAGGGAACCGGCGGGGCCACGGTAATCAGGGATACCGGATTCGGTACTAACCCCCGCCCCGGTAAGCGCAAGCACCCGGCCTGCACGAAGCATACCAGCCACCCCTTCGAGGGCAACCTCAGGCTGGTGCGGCTGGGCGGTCTCGGCAACAACACGCTGGATAGAACGGATCGCGGCACGGTGCACGGCGGCAATCTCGTGATTATCGAATCCGGTCGTGTCAGTCCATTTATCCATTGCGTCCCAGTGTGCCGTCGTTCAAGAATGTACTGCACCCATTGTAGGATGCGCCCCGCCATGACCGTGCACACTGCGGGTATCCGCACCGAAAGTGACCGTGCGGCGGCTGGGACCGCGCACTGCTCACCCGCGCACGGAAAGAATTTCTGGGAGTAAACCTCAACTAACAGCTTAAAGATAGGGTATCCATACTGTTGTACACCACAGTCCCGAAGCGTCTTTTCGGGCATTCTACCCTACGCGGTGCCTATAGAATTTTAGGTATGACAACTCATCACAAATTCGCAACTATTGGCGCCGTCGCCACGCTCAGCCTCAGCCTCGTAGGCGCGACCGCCGTCCCCGCCGCATTCGCGGCACCCGCAACCAACACCGCCGCCGTGGCACCCGCAGCAAACGCGAGCCACACCTACGACGACGGGGCAACCATCACCTTCCCCAGCTCCTGGACCGTGGGGCAGGGGTCTAGCTTCACCGGCACCGGGTTCAAAGCCAAAGACGGCTCACCCTCGGTACTCGCCCTCAAAATTGATGGCGGTGGCGTAAGCGGACAGCCCTACCTGCGTGTTGAGGCCGACGCAAACGGCAACGTGGCGGGCACCATCCCCTGGCAGGAAGGGTTCAAACCCGGGCAGACCGTGACCCTCACGGTGCTTACCGGGTCGCTCAATAAACAGGATCCCCGCCGCGGCGGCGACGCCGCGACCGTGACAATCCAGGCGGCAGCAGCACCGAGCGCTTCCCCCACCGATACGGCTGCTGCTTCTGCTGCGCCCGCACCGACCGAAGCAACCCCCAGCTCCTCAGCCTCTGCCGCACAGAGCGCCACCGAGGCACCCGCTGCCTCAAGCGCCTCCGCAGCGGTGACGGGCAAGCCGCAGCCTCCGGTGCAGCCTTCCGCTGCCCCCAGCCAGAGTGAGCAGGCAGCAAACAATTCGGCGCAGGACTCTTCCTCTGCTGAACATAACGTGCCGAACGCATCCGCAAACGCGGAGCACCTGGCCGCTGCCGCTCAGGGCTCGGCCGTAGCTGGGGAAATCCCCAAGAACTGCACCGAAGCATCGGCGCGCGGACTCAGCAATATTGATGCGAACAGCCCGCACTACGGTGAGCACCTTGACCGTGACAAGGACGGGGTGGGGTGCGAGACTAAAGCAACCGGCACTTCCGGTTCCGGCACCACCAGCACCACCGGAGGCAAGCAGGCAGCAGCCGCTGACACCTCCACCAATGATGAGCTCGATAACTGCACCGAGGCCCGCGCCCGCGGCCTGAACAATATTAAGGCAGGCAGCGAACACTACAGCGGCCACCTTGACCGCGACAAAGACGGGGTAGCGTGCGAGTCCAGGGTATCCGGCAGCTACTCGGGTGGCTCCGCATCGCGTGTCTCCTCCACCGGGACCGTCGCCTCAACCGGCAGCACGGGCAGCTACTCGGCAGCTTCAACCACTCGCGGCAGGCTGGCAAGCACCGGCGCTTCGGGTGCGCTAACCATCGCCGGGGTTGGCCTGTTCACCCTCGTAGCGGGTACCACCGTCGTACTGGTGGCACGCCGCCGCAAGCAGGCATAACACCTTTCATCTACTAGCAAGAATGCGCGCCGTACCGGGATACTTCCCGGTGCGGCGCGCATTATCTGTACCAGCTGCGCTACCCGTTACCGCCTGGAGGTCACCGACAGACCGTCCATTGCAACATCCGGGTTCACATCCACCTCTACGGTGTCGCCATCGTGAATGGCACCTGAGAGGATGCCCTTCGCCAGACGGTCGCCGATCTCACGCTGTACCAGGCGGCGCAGCGGGCGGGCGCCGAAGGCCGGATCGTACCCCTGCCAAGCCCAGCCATTCCCAGGGCGGCGGGGGTAACATCCAGGGTCAGGCGGCGGTCGGCCAGACGCTTGCCCATGCCCTGAATCTGCAGGTTCACAATCTGTCCCAGATGCTCGGAAGAGAGCGGCTCGAACATGATGATGTCGTCCAGACGGTTCAGGAACTCGGGGCGGAACGCCTGGTGAACCACCTGCATTGCCTTTTCGCTGCGCTCCTCAAACGGCATCTCCTGATCGACCAGGTACTGCGAACCCAGGTTCGAGGTCAGAATCAGAATCACATTGCGGAAGTCCACGGTGCGGCCCCTGACCGTCGGTCAGACGACCGTCATCAAGCACCTGCAGCAGAATATCGAAGACCCTCGGGGTGAGCCTTCTCAACCTCGTCCAGCAGCACCACGGAGTATGGGCGACGGCGCACAGCCTCGGTCAGCTGACCGCCCTCTTCGTGGCCCACGTATCCGGGAGGCGCACCCACCAGGCGGGAAACGCTGTGCTTCTCGCCGTACTCACTCATGTCGATACGCACCAGGGCGTGCTCGTCGTCAAACTGGAACTCCGCCAGAGCCTTCGCAAGCTCGGTCTTACCCACGCCAGTCGGTCCCAGGAACAGGAAGGAACCAATCGGGCGGTTCGGGTCGGAAATTCCGGCGCGGGCGCGGCGAACCGCATCCGCTACGGCAACCACGGCGGCTTCCTGACCGATCAGGCGTTCACCGATGCGTTTCTCCATCTCCAGCAGCTTCTCGGATTCGCCCTGAAGCATGCGCCCGGCGGGAATGCCCGTCCAGGAAGAGATAACCTCGGCAATGTCGTCAGCCGTGACCTCTTCAGAGACCATAGCCTCGCCATGAGCCCTCAGTTTCGGCGCGCTGAGCTTCTTCCAGTTCCTTCTCCTTGGCGGGAATTTCGCCGTAGAGCAGGCGGGATGCATCCGCCAGGTTACCCTCGCGCTGTGCCACCTCGGCACGCGAGCGCAGCTCGTCGATTTCACTCTTGAGATCGCCCACGCGGTTCAGACCGGCCTTTTCGGCTTCCCCAGCGGGCGTTGAGCGCATCCAGCTGTTCTTTCTTGTCAGCCATGTCTTTGCGTAGCGCCGCCAGGCGTTCTTTAGACGCCGGGTCGGTCTCGTTCTTGAGGGCCAGTTCTTCCATAGTCAGGCGGTCTACAGCGCGGCGCAGCTGGTCGATTTCCTCGGGGGCCGAGTCGATCTCCATGCGCAGGCGTGATGCGGCCTCATCCACCAGGTCGATCGCCTTATCGGGCAGCTGACGTGAGGGAATGTACCTATTTGAAAGTGCTGCGGCGGCGACTAGGGCGGCGTCGGAAATCTGCACCTTGTGGTGCGCCTCGTAGCGTTCCTTGAGCCCACGCAGAATACCGATGGTGTCATCAACGCTCGGCTCACCCACGTACACCTGCTGGAAACGACGTTCCAGGGCGGGGTCTTTCTCAATGTTCTCGCGGAACTCGTCGAGCGTGGTGGCACCAATCATGCGCAGCTCGCCGCGCGCCAGCATGGGCTTGAGCATATTGCCCGCATCCATGGAACCTTCGGATGCGCCCGCACCAACCACGGTGTGCATCTCGTCGATAAAGGTGACGATCTGGCCTTCGGATTTCTTGATTTCTTCGAGCACGGCCTTGAGGCGTTCCTCGAATTCGCCGCGGTATTTAGCGCCCGCAACCATGGATCCAAGGTCAAGGCTGATCAGGGTTTTACCGCGCAGGGATTCGGGGACGTCGCCGGAGACCATGCGCTGAGCCAGCCCTTCGACCACGGCGGTTTTGCCGACGCCGGGTTCACCAATGAGCACGGGGTTGTTCTTGGTGCGCCGTGAGAGCACCTGCACCACGCGGCGGATTTCGGAGTCTCGGCCGATCACGGGGTCGAGCTTGCCTTCGCGGGCGAGTGCGGTCAGGTCGGTTCCGTACTTTTCAAGGGCTTGGAAGGTGCCCTCGGGGTCCGGGGTATCCACGGTGCGGTCTCCTCGTACTTGGGGAATGGTCTCTTCAATGACTTTGGCGGTTGCGCCCAGGTTTTCAAGCGCGCGAGCGGTATCGCTATCGCCGCTTGCGATGCCCAGCAGCAGCATTTCGGTGGAGATATAAGTGTCACCGAATTTCTGTGCGTGGGTCTGTGCGCTCTGAATGGCGGCGAGGGCGCTGCGGCTGAAGTTTGCGTTCTGCACCGATGCGCCAGATGCCTTCGGCAGTTTCTTAATCTCTGCGGATGCAGCTTCCGAGATGGCGTCGATATCGAGCTCTGCGGCCTTGAGAACCGCTACGGCAACGCCTTCTCGCTGATCCATCAGTGCTTTGAGGATGTGCGCAGGTTCGATGCTGGGGTTACCCGCTGTCTGCGCGTTCATATTAGCGGCGGAGAGCGCTTCTTGGCTCTTGGTGGTGAATTTTGCGTCCATAAATCTTATCCTTTCGCGTCTTGTGCGGGGCGCATCCTGCGCCTTCTTTTTACAGCTAACTTGAGTCTACTACACTCAAGGTTTGGATGCAAGGGGCTACTGCCGATTTTCGGGACCAAAATTCAGTGCTAAAAAAAGGCTCTTTATACGAATAAAGCGTAGTTTTCGCCGCTTTATTCGTATAAAGAGCCTTTTTAGGGCGCGGGTGAGAGGATCAGGCTAGGTCTCAGTCCAGGAAGTCATACGGGCTTTGTTGTCGCGCCTGCTCCTCCAAAACCTCGTCGGTAACACCCTGCTGCAGGCGCGCCCCACGTCGGTTCGCACTGTACGCCAACGCGGCGGCAGTAATAGCGGCCGAGAACGTCAGAATACCGAAGGTGTTACCAAACCCTGCCGCATATCCCCACGTACTCGCCGCCCACAAGCGCACCCATTCCTGAAACCGGCATCCCCGGCGCGGTAGTCCGGAATAAACATGCCGAATAAAAAAACGCCAGCACCCAGCAGGCAGACTGCGCAATCGCCACACCCCAGCGGCAGGCGGGGCGGGTGAGTTCTGCGGCCGCGACAGCGCGGCGCGCATCCGCAAAGGCCCAGCGGGCCGCCAGGCACAGTATGAGTGCGAGCGCCGGGCCGAATGAGATAGCAAAAATGGGCACGAGGTCACCGGCTGCACTGAAGAGGGCACGGCCTACGGTAATCCAGGCGGCAGAGACAAGCGCCATGGGGTAGGCGGCGTAGAGGGCTGCGACCTGTATGACGGCAGGTGTGCGTGCAGCCAATGAGTTTACGTGCGGGTGCGATCCGGAGCGCTCTGATTTTTTTCGTTCACTGTGCCATCCTAAACGGTTTGCGCCCCGGGTTGGGGCAGCACTCACCATGTCAGTGGTTTTTTTCCGCAGTAAAACCCACATAAACCCTAAAGCTTTAGCCAAAAACTTTATTGTTATACTGAGCACATTGGGTGCTTGCGGGTGCCCACACCAACCACGTTAAACCCATACCAACCACACCGATAAATAATGGGAGCCTACATGAAAATACTGGTTTTAGGAGCGAGCGGTCGCACCGGAAGCCTTTTTCACCCGCAAAGCGTTAGAGGAGGGGCACACGGTCACCGCCTATGTGCGTAACCCCGATAAGGCGGTGGCGCTTTTGGGGGCGCACCAGAACCTCATTATTGTTCCCGGTGCCCTGAACGATTCCGAGCAGCTTGCCACGATTTCTTCCGGGCAGGATGTGATGGTTAGCATCCTGGGGCAGAAAGCTACGGTACGGGAGTTTCTATCGACCAAGTTCATGCAGAAGCGCCTGCCGCTCATTATGGAGGCGGTGGTGGGTGCGGGTGTACCGCACTGCGTTCTTATGAGCGCCTACGGGGTGGGTGACACGGTGCGGAGTGCATCTTTTTAATGCGTGTGGCGTGCAAGACCATTATGCGCAGTATTTTTTAGGGACCGTGCGAAGGCCGACGCTATGGTTGCTAAGTATCAGCCGTATATTTCGCGGGCGTTGCCGGGCAGGCTCACAGATGAGCCTGGTAAGGGCGGGGCGAAGGTGGTTGATGTGACGAGTGTTGCGCATGTTCCGGGTATCCCAACGATTGCCCGTGAGGACGTTGCCGATGCTCTGCTCGATATTGCGGGAGACCCGCTGAATGCGGGTACCGATTTTCTGGTGACGATTGAGGATGTTGTCATACGGGCGGCCTAGAAATGCCCGGTAGGTTTAATGGCATGAGCACTAATATTCAGGGGATTTTCCTCAGGCGATTCTTTTTTTGATCATGATGGCACGCTGGTTGATACTGAGCCGGTGTGGGCAGCCGCGAAGGTTGAGCTGGCGGCGGAGTTTGGTGGTGTGGACCGCGCAGGACACCCTGGACTGCCTGGGTTATTCCATGAAGTTCACGCTGGATAGGTTACGTGAGCGCGGGGTGAACCTGCCGGATCAGCAGATTAATGATCGGCTGGTGGGTAAGGTACGTGCGGCATTGGCGGATTCTCCGGTGGAGTTCCTGCCCGGGATTGAGCGTTTTCTGGTGCAGGTGCGTGATGCGGGTATCCCGGCGGCAATAGTTACAAATGCTACGACTGCGGTGGCTCAGCGCACGGCTGATGCCGCCCCTGAGGGAACGTTCTCGGTTGTTATTGGTAATGATGAGACCACGCATCCGAAGCCAAACCCACAGCCGTATCTTTTAGCGGCACAGCGTTTGGGGGCGGATCCCAGCCAGTGCGTGGCGATTGAGGATTCCCCTTCCGGGGTGCGCAGCGCTACGGATGCGGGCATGAAGGTGATTGTAGTCCCCGGTGAGCTTGAGGTTCCCGCCGGTTTAGGGGATGTGCGTCTTCGGCATGAGGAGCTGGAGCTGAGCGTGTTTAAGGCGCTCGGGCGCTAGTCTTGAGGTTAGCCTAGCTTTCTCAAACTCTTAGGGTTTTCAAGGCGCCACATCAAGCAATACTTATTATGAATAAATAAGAATAATCTTGACGGGACGGTCTAAAAATGATTTACTAATATCAACGTACCGACCGGGTTTTTCTCACGATAACCACCGGGCGGGCATCTACACATCATTAAAGGAGTCGTCACTATGGCATTCGCAAAATACACCGCACCCGGTCTTACCCTTGACGAGGGCAAAGAAATCTCGGAAGTTCTGCAGAGCCGCCTGCACGATCTGAACGAGCTGCACCTGTCCCTGAAGCACGCACACTGGAACGTGACCGGCCCCGGCTTCATCGCCGTGCACGAAATGATCGACCCGCAGGTTGATACTGTGCGTAACTTTCGTGGACGATATTGCAGAGCGTATGGCAACCCTGGGTGCAACCCCCAACGGCCTCGCAGGTGCCCTAGTCGCAGCGCGCAGCCACGAAGACTACCCCGTAGGCCGTGCCCGCGTCACCGACCACCTGCACGCCCTGAACGAGGTGTACACCCGCGTGATCAAGGAGCAGCGCAAGGCTATCGAATTTGCGGGCAAGGTTGACCCCATCACCGAAGACCCTGCTGATCGGCCAGACCGCCGAACTCGAGAAGTTCCAGTGGTTCATTCGCGCATTCCTGGAGAACAGCGCAGGCGAAATCTCCTAACAGGCAGCCTTTCTGAGCCCCTATAGGCTCACCGGGTGGGTGCTCTCCCCTAGCTCTGGGAAGGCACCCACCCTTTTTGTTTTTGCTGTCCCCCTCACGTCTGCTGCCTGGGAACCACCAGCCACGGCATAACCATATGCGCCGCATATTCCGGCAGAAGTGCGGGCGCAGGTGGGTACGACACTTAGGCGAGTAAGCCCGGTCAGCACGGTGACGGCTGCCCGCATTTTTTCGGCCCGGCGAACATCAGCACCCGGTCGGGTTTACCTAGATTTTCGCCCAGCGCCCGTCTATTCTAGTGTTTTGCACGCACCAGCCACCCTGAGGAAGACGCCCCATGTCACCCGAGCCCCGCAAACACACACCCGAAGCACCCGGCAGCAGCAACCACTCCCCCACCCAGGCAACACCCGGCAGAAACCGGCGAGAGCCCATCACCACGCAGGCGTTCACCGCACCGGATGTCCCCGTGCGCCGCAACCCCGAACACTCAGCCCCTTCCCCAACGGCGGCACGCACAGGAGCGCTTGACCATGTACCGGCACGGCACCAGCCCGTCACCCAGCCAAGTGACGCACAGATCCGGCGGTGGCGGCGCTACCCTGGCTGATGAAGAGTCGGAGGCCCGCATCTACCGCTACCTGGCCCAGCGCGCCGAAGGTAAAGACCGTGAGATTCTGATGCAGGTTGCCGAGGCTGAGAAACGCCACCAACAGCACTGGCGTGACATGCTCGGTGAACACGTTGGCAAACCCGTCCGCCCGTCGCTCTCATCCGCATTTTTTTGCAGTTCATGGCGAAGCATTTCGGGTCGGTCTTTATTCTGGCAATGGCGCAAATGGCCGAATCCCGCTCCCCCTACGCCGAAGACCCGGATGCCACCGAAGAAATGGCGGCTGACGAGGCTATTCACGAAGAAATCATTCGCGCCCTAGCCACCAGCGGGCGCGAAAAACTCTCCGGCAACTTCCGCGCGGCGGTGTTCGGCGCGAACGACGGGCTGGTCTCGAATCTGGCGCTAACGATTGGCATCACGGCCTCGGGCGCATCCAGCTCTATGGTGCTGCTTTCGGGGATTGCCGGGCTGCTCGCGGGCGCGCTTTCCATGGCGGCGGGCGAGTTCGTTTCGGTGCGTTCCCAGCGCGAACTTTTGGATGCATCCCAGCCGACCCAGGTGACTCTGCGCGTGGCGGGCGACCTTGATATTGACGCGAACGAGCTTGAGCTCATCTACCGGGCGCGCGGCATGGATGAGGAGGCGGCGCACCACCGCGCGCTGGAACGTTTCGGGTACCTCGACTGCGACTGCGACCCGTCGCTGTCACACCGTGCGAATGAGGAAGGCGAGGAAGAGAACGTAGCACTGGGTACGGATATTGGTGCGGCGGCGGCATCGTTTAGCTTCTTCGCATCCGGGGCGCTCGTGCCGATTCTGCCCCTATATTTCTCGGGCTTTCCGGCGTCTGGGCGATGCTGCTTTCACTCCTGTTCGTCACCATGGCGTTGGGTTTCACCGGCGGTATTGTGGGTCTGCTCTCGGGGTCTTCCCCGATGCGCCGCGGGCTGCGCCAAATCCTCATTGGACTGGGCGCGGCGGGCATCACCTACCTGCTGGGCCTAGCCTTCGGCACCACACTGGGGTAGGTCTATTCCGTTCCATACTTTCTCTACGCCAGCGGCTTTGCCCCTTTGCAATACACGAAATGCCACGCCTATAAGCGTGGCATCTGGGAACTCAGTGCATCCAAGCGATCTTACAACTTGGCTACCATATTATTTAGCGGAGCTGACTATACAGCATTGCGCAGAGAGTAACCATAATGGAGAGACTATTCATCTCTAATGGTTCTTTGTTTTATGCTCCCTTGCAAGCCCAATAGAAAAACTCCTGCCGTTGGCACTCTCCCGATAGTGAAGGGCCGTTGACAGGAGCGAATTAGTACTTTGATTATATGAGACCCCCGGCGGCGCGAGCGTAATACTCGCACCGCCGGGGGTCTTATTAGCTGCCCGAACCGGGCGGATTGCTACTTGTTGGCGAAGATTTCGCGCATCAGATTAGCGGCCTCAGAAGGGGTCTTGCCGACCTTCACGCCAGCAGCCTCCAGGGCCTCTTTCTTCGCCTGAGCGGTACCCGAAGAACCTGGAGACGATCGCACCAGCGTGGCCCATAGTCTTACCCTCAGGGAGCGGTGAAACCAGCCACGTAACCGACCACGGGCTTGGTAACGTTCGCCTTGATGTACTCGGCGGCACGCTCCTCCGCGTCGCCACCAATCTCACCAATCATCACGATACCCTCGGTCTCCGGGTCAGCCTCGAAAGCCTCCAGAGCGTCAATATGGGTGGTGCCGATAATCGGGTCGCCGCCAATACCGATAGCGGTGGTGAACCCAATGTCGGCGAGCTCAAACATCATCTGGTAGGTGAGGGTACCCGACTTAGAGACAAGACCGATCTTGCCCTTTGCCGGTGATATTCGCCGGAGTAATGCCAACCAGGCACTCCTCAGGGGTGATAATGCCGGGGCAGTTCGGCCCGATAATGCGGGTAATCTGCTTGCCGTTCTCGTCCACCGAAGCTTTCGCGGCAGCCCAGAACTCAGCGGTATCCTGCACAGGCACGCCCTCGGTAATGACGACGACCAGACCGATCTTAGCCTCAATAGCCTCCAGCACAGCGGCTTTGGTGAAGGCGGGCGGCACGAAAACAATCGAAACGTTCGCACCGGTTTCGGCAATAGCCTCGGCAACGGTACCGAAAACCTTCAGCTCAACATCGGAGCCGTCCTTTGCCTTGTGGGTAACGGTGGTGCCAGCCTTGCGGGCGTTCACGCCGCCCACAATGTTCGTGCCGGCTGCGAGCATACGAGCGGTGTGCTTGGTGCCTTCGCCGCCGGTGATGCCCTGAACGATGACCTTAGAGTCTTTGTTCACAAAGATAGACATAGTTTTTCCTATAAATCCTTCGGTGGCGATTACGCCTTGTTAGCGAGCTCTGCTGCCTTGTCGGCGCCTGAATCCATGGTGGTTGCCTGCACCACGAGCGGGTGGTTTGCCTCAGAGAGGATGCGGCGGCCTTCCTCCACGTTGTTGCCGTCCAGGCGCACCACAAGCGGCTTAGTTGCGGAATCGCCCAGAATCTCAAGCGCCTTCACGATGCCCCTCAGCCACGGCATCGCACGAGGTGATACCGCCGAAGACGTTCACGAAAACGCTCTTAACCTGCTCATCGCCCAGAATAATCTCAAGGCCCGCAGCCATAACCTCAGCGGATGCGCCGCCACCGATGTCGAGGAAGTTGGCGGGCTTCACGTTGCCGTGCTTTTCGCCAGCGTATGCCACCACATCCAGGGTAGACATCACCAGACCGGCGCCGTTGCCGACAACGCCAACTTCGCCGTCGAGTTTCACATAGTTCAGGTCGTGCTGCTTAGCCTTAGCTTCCAGCGGGTTTTCGGCGGATTTATCGACAAGCGCTACATGATCGGGCTGGCGGAATTCCGCGTTATCGTCGAGAGAGACCTTGCCGTCAAGAGCCAGAATATCGCCTTCGGGGGTCTGCACGAGGGGGTTAACCTCAACGAGGGTTGCGTCTTCCTTCTTGAAGACATCGCCCAGCTTCACGAGAACCTCAACCACCTTGGGCTGCAGTTCAGCGGAGAACCCGGCGGCCTCAACGATCTCCTGCGCCTTAGCGGAGTCGATGCCCACCAGCGGGTCTACCTCAACCTTAGCGAGAGCCTCGGGTCGTTCAGCGGCGAGCTGCTCAATTTCCATGCCGCCCTCTACCGAGCACATGGCAAGGTACGAGCGGTTTGCACGGTCAAGCAGAATCGAGAAATAGTATTCTTCAGCAATGTCAGCACCCTGTGCGACCAGCACGCGGTGAACGGTGTGACCCTTGATATCCATACCAAGAATCTGCTGAGCGTACTCGTATGCCTCGTCAGGGTTTTTAGCGAGCTTCACGCCGCCAGCCTTACCGCGGCCGCCGGTCTTAACCTGAGCCTTAATGACGGTCAGGCCGCCGATTTCCTCAGCTGCTGCCTTTGCTTCTTCGGGAGTGGTCGCAACAATGACCCTTGAGCACGGGTACACCGTGCTTTGCGAAGAGATCGCGCGCCTGGTATTCGAAAAGGTCCACAGGTGTCCTTCTTCGTCGAAGTGGTGCCGCCGTTTTAGGGTGCGGCGGCTTGGTCTGGTGAGTTACTATTCGACGTGTTTTTACGCCCCCGTGAGGGCGCGCTGTCACGCTCTAAATTTCTCTCAGTCTCTACTCTATCGGATATTTGGTTGAGGTGTGCACTTATCAGACAACACACACGCTATTTTTTGTAATGGGCATCACTATTCAGGTGTGTTGGGTCTTTGGCTGAGACTTTCTCCAACGGCGCATACCGCAGCAGCAAACGCTTCTCTTCGGAGGCAAAACGCACCTTCGCCACGGTCTTATCGCCGGTGCCTTCCAGAGCGAGAACTCGGCCCTCTCCGAAACTTGGTGTGGCGCACCGTATCGCCCACCTTCAGCTGCGGAATTTCCTTGCCTTGATGCACCCGCGAACGGTTGCGCACCGCTCCGGATGCGCTGGCTGCGGCCGCCAAACCGTAGCTTGCCGAACCATTGACCTCAGCGGTTGATGGTTCACGGTTCGCTCGGGTGCGGGATTCATCGTATCCCGTGCCGTAGCCGCCCGCGCTGCGCCCGTCTAAACCGTGCCCATCAGCATTGCGCCCACCGCCGGAGCTGTATCCGCTCGCCCCGCGATAGCCGCCCTGCCCGTAGCCTCCATACCCGCTGGCACCGTTGGCGTATGCCCCCATCCCGGAGGCACCAAACCCGGCAAAACCGCCCAGGCGGCGCCACTCGATCAGCTCCTCGGGAATCTCTTCCAGGAAGGGTGAGGGCGGGTTGAACTGGCTCTTGCCCCACATCGTGCGGGTCTCGGAGCGGGTGATATAGAGCCGCTGCATCGCGCGCGTGAGCCCCACGTAGGCAAGGCGGCGTTCCTCGCTCATCTCGCCCTCGTCGGTCAGCGCCCGCTGATGCGGAAACAGCCCGTGTTCCAGCCCGGTCAGGAAAACAACCGGGAACTCCAGGCCTTTGGCGGTGTGCAGGGTCATCAGGGTGATCATGCCCTGCGCCTTCGCTTCTGCGGCCTCGGCGGCAATCTGCGCGGCAGACGGGGTCTGACCGTCGGCGGAGGCGCCTCGGGATGGAATCGAGTCGGCATCCGCCACCAGCGAGACATGCTCTAAGAACTGTTCTAAGTCCGCGCCGGGGTTCTCCGCCTCAAACTCGACCATCGCATCCAGCAGCTCCGAGAGGTTTTCCACCCGGGATTCGTCCTGAATATCCTTAGATTCGCGCAGGGCGGCGAGATAGCCGGACTGTTCGAGCACCGCCTCTAGGGTTGTGGCGGCTGATTCGGTGCGCGCAATCTGGGCGAGATCGTCCATGAGCTTGACGAACTGAGCATACTTTTTCACGGCGGCAGCGCCCAAACCCGGCACGCTCCCCGGCTCGGCGGCAGCGGCACGGGCGGCGGCGAAGAAAGAAATTCGCTGTGCCGATGCGTGATCGGCAACCACGGTCTCAGATTTCGCACCGATACCGCGTTTAGGTTCGTTGAGAATACGCCGCACACTCACGTCGTCGTCCGGGTTTGAGAGGGCGCGCAGGTAGGCGAGCGCATCTTTAATTTCTTTGCGCTCGTAGAACCGGGTGCCGCCGACCACGCGGTACGGCAGTCCGGCGCGCATCAGGAGTTCTTCAAGGGCGCGGGATTGAGCATTGGTGCGGTAGAAAATCGCCACATCCGAGGGTTTGATGCCGTGTTCATCGGCAAGCCGGTCTATTTCTTTGGGCAATGTAGCGTGCCTCCGCATGTTCGGATTCGGCGACGTACCCCACGATTTTTGGTGCCCTCCCCCGATGCCGTCCACAGCTTCTTGGGGCGGCGGTTGGGGTTGCGTTCAATCACGGCGTTCGCGGCGGAGAGAATGTTCTGCGTGGAACGGTAGTTCTGTTCCAGCAGAATAATGTGCGCATTGGGGTAGTCGCTCTCGAAATCCGTAATATTGCGAATGTCGGCGCCGCGGAAGGCGTAAATCGACTGGTCTGAGTCGCCCACGACGGTCAGTTCGCCGGGCGGCGGAGCATCCCGGGTACGGCCCCTGCTCGCGAGTGTTTCCCTGCGGATGCGCCCCACCAACTCCCGCACGAGCGCGTACTGGGCGTGGTTGGTGTCTTGGTATTCGTCCACCAGAATATGCCGGAAATTTACGGCGATAATAGTTTGCGATTTCGGGGAACTTCTTGAGCAAAAACACGGTTTTGCCGATGAGGTCGTCAAAGTCGAGGGAGTTCGCGGCGCGAAGGCGCTGAGTGTAGACGGTGTAAATCTGCGCGATAGTCTTTTCCCACGGGTTATTCGCGGCCGCCGCACTGTATTCTTCGGCGCTCACCAGCTCGTTTTTGAGGGCGGAAATCCTGTGCCCCACGGCCTTGGGGGCAAACTTTTTGGTGTCCAGGTTCAGCTCTTTGATAATGAGCGTGAGCAGGCGCTGCGAATCCGCCGAGTCGTAGATCGTGAAGGTCGATTTGAGCCCGAGCGCCTTGGCTTCTCGGCGCAGCACGCGCACGCAGAAGCTGTGGAAGGTGGAAATCCACATGTGCTGTGCGCGCGGGCCGATCAGCGCTTGGATGCGCTCACGCATTTCCGCCGCGGCCTTGTTCGTGAAGGTGATGGCGAGAATCTGTCCGGGGGTCGCCCGCCCGGTTGCGAGCAGATGGGCGATGCGGTGCGTCAGCACGCGGGTTTTGCCAGACCCGGCCCCGGCGACGATCAGCAGAGGTGAACCGGCGTGTAAAACAGCTTCGCGCTGCCGGTCGTTAAGCCCGTCGATCAGGGTTGCGGGGTCGATGGTGCTCAGCGAATAGGTGCGCTCCCCGTAAGGGTCTTCGGGATTGTACTCGCTTCCGTACCCACCCACTCGGTAGGCGGGCGGCATGAACTCGCCGAGCGCATCCTCGTGAGCGGTGACGGTTTGGGCATTCACCGCTTCAGGGTTGAGCTCTGGCATAAAAGATTCGTGAGCGAAGGGGTCTTCTTCCGGTGCGGAACTATCTTCCGGCGGAATATGGGCATCATATTCGGGGATCGTAGGGCGGCTGCGTGTTTTTCGAGATCGGCAAAGAGGGTATCTGCGGCAGGATCAACGCCGGATGCGGAGTTGGTGGGTTCGCTCATGATCTACCTCGCTGCCTAGAATACACGTTCGATATTCCATGCTACCGTATTTGCCCTCTCGCTCCCACCCATCACGCCCGTTCACCGCGCATAATTCGCTCTTAGCGGTACCCCACCGCGCGGTGCACCCATGTTACGATGACCGAATGGATCAGGTCATCACTCCCGCTATGTGGTGCGACGGCACCGCCGACGAAGCAGCACAGTTCTACGCCGATGTTTTTCGCGATGCATCCGTGACCGAGCAGACGCCCGGGCTCGCGGCGACGGTCAGCATCCACGGTTTCAAGCTCTCGCTCATCGACGGCGGTAACCAACACGCGCCAAACCCGTCGATCAGCTGCATCCTGAACTTTGATCCGCTCTTATTCGGCGGAGAGGAACAGGCCCGAGACTACCTTGATGAGCTCTATGAGCGGCTCAGCACCGGCGGCGTACTCATGGAGCTGGGTGAGTACCCCTTCTCCCCGCGCTACGCTTGGGTTCGTGACCGTTTCGGCATGACCTGGCAGCTCATGCTCACCGACCCGGACGGCGATCCGCGCCCCTTTGTTATCCCATCCTTCATGTTCGGCGGTACTAATCACGCTCATGCCGAGGAAGCCACCAACGCCTGGATCGCCCTGTTTGATAACGCCCGCCGCGGTGCTCTGTACCGTTACGAGGAAGGCGGACCGCTGGATGCGGGTACGGTCATGTTCACCGACTTTACCCTGCGCGGCACCTGGATGGCAGCCACGGACTCTGGGACCTTCCACGATTTCACTTTCACGCCCGGAGTCTCCATGATCGTCTCCTGCCGCGACCAGGAAGAGATCGACCGCTACTGGGCGGGACTCTCCGCCGTGCCCGAGGCCGAGCGCTGCGGCTGGTGCGTTGACCACTGGGGCGTCTCGTGGCAGGTCGTCCCCCACAACATCGCCGAACTCATGGCCGACGCCGCCACACGCGATAAGATCCTGCACATGGGCAGAGATCGACCTGGCTGCTTATAGGGTACTGACATCATCTGACCCTACTGTGAGGACTCTCAGTAAATAGTAAAAGGAATTTCCACCATGAAACCCCTTGGCGTAATCGGTGGTATAAGTTCCGAAAGTAATACCCTGTACTATCAGATTATTACGGTTGATTCCTCCTATGTTTTATTATGTGAGCTCAGTGTTGAAGATGAAATTCATACGTTCTCGAAACACAAAATATGAGCTGAAAAATAAGTTAGGAAAAACATGAACTGTGTTGTTCGTTGGGCAGATATAAAGCACGAATGGGAACCATTTGAGAATGTTTTCTGCGGCAGCGATTGGCCATTCCATCTTGAACATAACGTATCGCATGAGAGCCTCATACGCCGGTTTGAAGAGCAGGAATTCTCGGAACCTAATAACCGTGTTGCCTTTATTCACAACGATGGAGAGCACGTCGGTATTGCCATAGTGCACGGACTGCAAGATTCCACAGCAGAAATAGATATGCGTATGGCAGCAAAATATAGAAATCAAGGGATCGGGAGTATTGCGCTCATTAAGCTAACTGACCTTATTTTTGAATCCAAAAGCTCCATTATCCGCGTTGAGGGCAATACACGAAGCGACAATATTGCTATGCGTCGTGCTTTTAACTCTGCAGGTTGGGTTCACGAGGCGCATTATCGAGAAGCTGGAGTTACCGTTCAGGGTATCAGGTGCGATGTCATGGGATATGCGGTGATCCGTAGTGACTGGGAAAGCGGAGAGAGGACAATTGCGAGTCTGGGTGAGTAATACGCGCAAGTAAAGAAAACTAGGCATGGTATGTCAGGATACAACCAACTTTGCGGCTGTCAGTTTCCGGTAGCAAATAAGAGTATCACGCGGCAGAAGACTAAGAACTCCGCCCCGAACGTACTCCACAGCATTCTTTTGGTAAAGGCCCCACGCTGACACAACCAGTCGCTCTGCGCAATAATGGAAGGTATGGGTCTATCACAAGGTCAGAAGAAGCGCCTGTATGGCGAGCAGGCGCAGCAGGGGCAGAACCGACCGCAGTCCGGGCGAAAACCCCAAGAGCATAAAATTCATGAACTCAAACAGGTCATGGATGACCGTGCCGTGCGCGCGAACGCACCCGCCGAACAGCAGCGTTCGAAGACCTTTCTGTACGTGGCGGTCACGATCTCCCTGCTGCTGGGCGCCCTATGTGGCGTTCTGGGTGCTGCTAAGCTACGGCAGGCTGGCGAACGCCCAGGTTCCCGATCTCTCCCCCGTCACCTCAACCGAAGCTCTGTCCGCCTTCGCCTCCGGGCTGGGCGACAATCTGGGTGCGTATACGTATGCGCATCGTTCGGTGGGCATAGTTTTTGCGCTCTTTTGGGCTTTCGCTGGCGTTTCTGGCGTGCACGCCGTCACGCCTGCCGAAGGTACTGCAGGCACTGTTCACGGCGGCTCCGGTGGGCTACCTGCTCGTGCACATTGCCACGATTTTTATGCTGGATGCAGCGCTCGCCGACCCCGCGCATCAGCCCGGCGCTCTGAACGTGCTGTTACCTGTGGATTGGGCGCTGCTGCTTCTGTCTCTGGCGGGTATCGCCTACCAGCTGGTGCGCAGCAATAAGGATGCGGCCTCCACCTTTATCGCGGGCGGGCCGAACGTCGAGGGCAGACGGTAAATCCGAAGAATAACTCCCCATCGTCTCATCTATAAAAAGGAACCCTACTTTCACGATTAGGGTTCCTTTTTCATGGGAGGACTCATGCAGAGCCCCGCACGGAAGACGGGATCAGCGTTGGCTAAACTTTTGACGAAGCTGATGGACTACTTGTGCTCTCCTCACCTTCCTCTTTAATCTGGGTAACGACCCCTAGAACCTCCCACACACCATGCTTGTACTCGGCAAGCAGACGTCCCGTAAACTTTTTGGTAACTTTAGCGCCGCCGGGCACAAGTTCTTCTGCGTTACCGTCATTGACCTCAAACGCACCATAGTCAACAGAAAAAGTGCGGTCCCACGAGTAGTACTCACCCTCAGAATCTGGCACTTCGGTATCTAGGGTGTATGTGAATTTAGCGTTATCAACCCACCGTTTACCGTTGCGTACTTTTTCGAGCTTTTCTTTGGTCTCTGGGTCTAAATAATAGTTCTGCTCCACTTTATCCATGTTGCTTTGCTGGATCAGAGAATAATCACCCGTATTAATCGCATACTCAACCGCCGCCACCGCGTAGGCAATACTGTCTCTCAGTCCTTTAGCGGATTTTTCGTTCATAGTCGACGGTTTCTTGGGTTTGGGGGTGTTTCTCTGAGCGTGTTCCTTGGTGGCGGGCTCAAAAGTACCCGACTTCTCGTATTCGAGCACGGATTCAAAGTTAATATCGCCCTTGTAGCTGCCGCTCATGTCGATACTCGAACTCGGGCTTGAGGACGGCGATCTTGATGCTGACGAACTGGAGCTTGAAGAACTTGACGAGGAACTAGAGCTCGATGAACTGGAAGAAGACGATGAACTAGAGGATTCGGGCGAAGTCGCCTCAATCCCCTTCACCTTAGGGGCACAGGCAGATAAAAATACGGCACCGGCGCTAGAGCCCAGAACCAGTAAGGCGGTTCGACGATCGAACAGAGAAGACATGAGTAGAGTTCTCCTTATCGGAAGTGTTGGACAAATCGGTATATGTTTAAGTTTAGGCTTGCACTGCCTCTTTTAGCGCGGCACCGCGCACAAGTTCCCGTCATCATCAGCAATACTCGTCGCACAGGAGTATAGAGCAGTACAGCACGCACATTAGGTAGTCCGAAAGGATCAACAGAGTCCTTCGGAGATAAATACCTCTACAGAGGCAAGACCACTTACGTTTTAGCTCTTAATACTTCGGTTGATTGGCAACCGCGCTGGTTATCCAAGCTCCGTTAATATACTGTGCCGTCAGAACACCTGTAAATTCTTCGCTATATGTCTCTTCATGGTCATCGTCTGATTGGTACTCAACTTTACCGTCAATAACCTCGAATTTACCGTATTCAACGATAAATTTACGATCCCATTTGTATTTGCCATCGCCTTCAAGCCGGGGACTCTCTTCGGTGAGCGTATAGTCGATCGTAACGTTATCTGGCCAGTATGTACCTTCGCGGGTTTTATCGAGTCGTTCTTTCTCTTCCCTCAAGAAGTAATTGCGTTCTGGTTCCGACATAGAACTTTGCTCCAGCAGGGAGTAATCCCCCGTGTTATAGGCGTATTGCGTTGCGGCAACCGCAAACGCGATGCTCAGGTAGAGGCCTTTGAGCGATTTCTCATCCGCACCGGCAGGTTTCTTGGGTTTAGGAACGTTTTTTGCCGGATGCTCCTTCGTAGCAGGCTCATATGTACCGGTTTTCTCGTATTCCAGAACGGACTCAAAATCGATTTTTCCGCCGTAGCTGCCGCTCATATCAATATCGGTTGCACCAGACTGCGATGGTGAAGAATCTGAAGTTGATGATGCAGAAGCTGACGAGGAACTTGCCGAGGCTGAGACTCGACGATGAAGAGCTTGAACTTGAAGAGGCACTCGGCGATGCATCGAGACGACGATGCGCTCCCCGACCCAGAGCTTTTCAGCGGTGGAATTACCACCGCACGCGCTCAGTAGTGCCGCACCGGCTCGGTTCGAACACGAACAATGCATTTCGCGGGTAAAAACCAGAAGACATCATTGCCTCTCTGAAATATGTACGGGGGTATTTTATCGGTTACTTTCAGAATAAGCGTATAAGGGCTGCCTACTTGTGGATTTGCGGCAAAATGTTATGGAACCTTTATGTTCTACGCCCTCAACACGGGCAACGGCGCCCTCACAGATGAAATAAAACCCGCCCGAGCCGCATCCGCGAGGAAGCTGCATCGAGCGGGTTACGCTACCCGTGCCCCTGAGACGATCTCGAACGTCCGAGCACCTTCTTTAGGAGAAGTGCTCTATCCCCTGAGCTACGGGGGGCAACTCGTTCCATTATACGGGCATCACACGGTTTTAGCATCTACGCGCCCCTAGAATAGACGAGGTGAGTATTTTTATCGACCCACCCGTCTGGCCCGCACACGGCACGGTCTTTTCGCACCTGATTTCTGACATTTTCTTTGGCGGAACTTCACGATTTTGCGCGAAAAACCGGCATAAGTCCGCGTGCGCTTCGATGCCGACCACTACGACGTTCCCGCGTATGTCGGTACGGGGGCTGGTTCGTGCAGTGCGCGCGAGGTGAGCGGGTCGCAGCTGACGCGCATCCTGATAGACAGCGGGCTGCGGCGCCCATTGCGGGAACGCTCCCAGCAAAATACGCCCGCGTCTCATGCGCGCCTGGGACTCTGTTGCTGCGGACACGGCACTGGGCGAAGATCTACTGAGCGTTACGAGCAGCCGCATCGGAAATACCACGAGCGTGTCACTTTCGGAAAATGCTCACCGCGCTCAAGACCGCTTTACAACGACACCACACCGCAACCCGCGGAGGCGGTACTTCCTGGCGGCATGGTTTCGCGATGCCGTCTACGAGGCAAACCTCGGCGATGACGAGGCGGCTGGTGCCGACCTCGCACGCACTCGCCCTCACTCCTGGCGAGCACCGGGTCTCCCACGAACCGCGAGGTTACCGCTGTGCGCACCTGATAGAGCCTCGGCTTCTCACCACCAGCCGATGGTATTGAAGAATATACCTCTGGCGCGCTTTACCCGTGCCGATGCAGCATTCTTCGCTGATGCTGACCTTGCGATTCTCGCCGCCGATAGCCCGCGTTATACCCGCTATGTCGCCGAGTTCGCGCGAGTACGCCCATTACGCTCCGGACGCCTTCACTCGCGGACGAGCGGGCGATTCTGCAAGGTTTTCTGAACCGCACGGCGATCTATGCCCTTCAGACACCGCGCATCTTCTCTGGGATGCGCCTGCGCGTCTGAACCTCCGTACCGAGCTGGAGGCTACCGCGCGGCAGTTGAGCGAACAACCAACCAAAGAGGCACACTAAATCGTGCCCACCGATGAGCTATTCCTGCTCACTGCGGGGATTTTTCGCGCCTCGTTTTTCTTTGCGGTAGATCATGCGGGCATCACGCCATACCCGATAATAATGCCTATGCCGCCGACGACAGACACCCACATGGCTGGGTTAAGCCGAGCGGCGCGACGAGCAGACCGATCACAATGCCCGGAATCGCACCCGCCACCGCATGCCGACGGCAAGGTACGTAAATTCCTGGTCGGAGCTGTTCTTAGGGCTTTCAAACTGTGTTGGCATTCTTCATGGTACCCGCATATCCCGCCCCGCAAGAACGCATTTTCGCCTCACGCCCTAGAGACGCATACAGGGCGTGCGCCTGATCGACCATCAGACGCACGTCCCTGCATAACCTACCGAAAAATAGCCTGAGGCGGGCTTAGTAGTACATGCCGTGGCGATAATCCCAGCTGGGGAATGAGTCGCTCAGATGGCGCATAACTCTTCATGGTCCAGACCCTTACGAATCAGGGTGGGGCGGGGTCACGCCGCGTTCACCGTGCTGTTCGGGCACCAGGTTGCCCTCGGCATCGACCATCGAGACCATCACGCCCTGTTCGTGGCGTGTTTCGTCGGTCTTATCGGGCTGAGTGTTCACATATTCATCGCCGCGCACAATCACGTCTACGCTGTCTCGATGCGGTCGCCAATGCCCGTCACGCGCCCCTTATTCCCCGATGCCCGAGGGTTTGCTGAGCTACGCGAAAGGTCGGTTTCCTCATTCTCCCAGAGGGCACGAACAATCTGTTCTGCGGGGTGCCAAAACGCACCACGAAGCAGCGTGGTTGCGCGCGCATCGCGGGCAGTTCCTTCGTCGTTTCATCCGGCAGGTACTTTTCAGCGTCTTCGCGCCAGGGCAGAATGCATCCTAAAAGAATGTCGTCATCCCAGTGTTTCCGGTAGAATCTGCGGATTTCTGGGTCATCTGGGCGAGTTTATCGAGCTGTTCTAGGATGCGCACAGCACGACACCGGGCTTTTTCGCGCTTTGCGGAGCTTGGCATCAAATTTACGTTCGAGGCCTTCTGCCATCAGTAGCCATGAGGATATAGCCAACGCTGGCAGAGCGACGATCAGGCCGCCGGTGCCTGAGAGGGTTGCTAGCAGCGTCGGAGATGCCTCGCCCGTCCAGTCTTCGCGGATGGGAGTTGACGATGTATTTTCCATAGTTCAAGTATTGTACTCGCCGGAAGACAAGGCAAGCCTATCTTTATATGAGTCACATCATGAGATACTCACATGACCACGATGCGGTCTCCCCGCGTTCTTCTGCCATAGAGCCGCGGTGTGAGGGCTTCAGCGCCTAGATATGCACGCAAGCAAGCCTTATGAGTGTGACACAAGTCTGACACCGAGTTCGAAAGGCATATATACCTTCCAGAAGAGCACGCAAAGACGGCACCTCATCCGATTGGACGGGTGCCGTCTTTTGTCTAAGTTTTCTATCTCAGATGAGATTAGAAAGCGGTGTAGTAACCATCGACAGGCGTAACTACTGCCATCAACGGGGGTCAGCTGGGTACCCTGCGGGGGTTCCAGAGCTGGAGACCATCTGGCCGTTACCTACTGTGATACAACGTGGTTGTAACCGTTGGTGAACACGATGTCGCCAGGCTGGGGTTCGCGGTTTTGCGCGAAGCTCAGTGGACATGGTGTAGGTGTAAGAGTCAGCTTGATGCCCTGCTGGCAGCAAAGATGTGGAGACGAAGCCGAGCAGTCCCGATGCACCGTAGGAGCGACCGCCCCAAACGCAAACCGGTACCTGAGCACTTTCAGCTGCAGGCACGCATAGCGTCGCGGGTTGCGTTGTTGGTAGCGGGCAGGAGTCTGATCTGCTGCAGGAGCAGGTGCCTGTGCAGAAGTAGTCTCAACCGTGGGTCTGCTGTGCAGGTGCACCGTACTCGGTCTGCTCAGCCTGAGGTACAACGTAGGAAGTTGGGGTCTGGTAGCTGCTGTAATCGTACTCGTAGCTGCTGTAGTCGTAGCTCAAGTCGGTTGCTGCAGGAACCTCAGCAAACATGCGTTTGCGGAATGTTGAACCGATAACAGCAGCACCGGCAACAGCAACGATACCTGCGTTACGAACAATCTTCCAGCCATTAGTAATATTCCTCCATTGCCTGACGAGGTAAGCTGTCGGGGCGCGAGCATGGATTCACTCGGTCACTTGCGTGACTTAGCCCCTAGGCTTCTCCCCTAGGAGAAACCGCGCGTTCTCTGCTTCGCTGTATTGGTAGACGTTCCCTGAAGTGCTGGCAGAACCTCAGATTCACTCCAAAGGGTGTCCTCTTACGATTAGGATTTGGACACAAAATGAGAATACACAGAAAACTCCTCAGTTGTCACCTCGTGTCGCCACCTTTTTTCACTCTAATAGTGTCAAATAGTCCATAACAGAGAGTTATCACTTTCTACGAAAAGAACACTTGTTCTTCTAAAAATAAGCTCTGACTAGTAGTTTTATACAGCATTCCGCGAATTTGAGTTTTATCGACGCAAATATCCAGTATCCCCAGGTTTCTTTTAAGGTTGATCCATATCTCTTTAAAATTTTCTGCGCGAACGTTAATTTTCTCCTGATATCGCGCTGTAAAGCTTGCCGTTTTACAGCAACTTCCGCACTATATCTGGGATGTCCCCCAAAACCTGGTTTGAACATCGCATCTGCAGAAGAGTACGTCCGTCATGGATGCACTATGACACGCCAAATTCTCGATTGATACAGACATATCGTCCCGAAGAGTGCAGCCCGGGCAGCCACCCCTACTATATTAAGGAGCAAACCGCGTCACACCCGCCCATTCCCGAGAATTCAGGATAGCATAGCAGGAACCGTGGAGCTCACCCTACGGTAAGCCCCACGGTCAATTACGAGATCTATACGGAAGGCGCACTATCGGCCTCTTCTAAACCCGTCCCGGCTGGCGAACGATACATCTTTAGAGTGCAGATGCGCGCTGACCACAGCAGCGTTCGCAACATCCAAATCCAGCGAGATAGAGGCATCTTCGCCATCAGCACGCACAATCACATCGTTATTGTCGCCGCCGACCACAGACACCGAAGCGCCAAAGGTAATACCGGCATCGGCAAGCACCTTGAGCAGGTCAATATCCGTCTGGATAGATTCGGGGAAGCGTGAAATCGTGCGATCCTCTGGTCCGGAATCACGGGCAGCCAGCGCCATAGGAACAGTACGTTCGTCGTTCTTTTCGCTGTCGACGCCGAGTTCTTCAAGACCGGGAATAGCGTTGCCGTAAGGAGAAACCCAGCTGATTGAGCATATCCAGAATGCGCCTCCACGTGATCGCTCATCACGTGCTCCCAGCGGCAAGCCTCATCATGTACATACCTGATATCCAGACCCGGATCCACTCAGAGAGCAGACGCTCGGCGAGGCGGTGCTTACGCAGACCTTTCAACGGCCTTCTTGCGACCTTCATCGGTCAGTCTGGGCGGTGACGGTCGGGCTCAAACATGTGAGCAGTCCGTGCTCTCCACGCGCCACGGTCTGTGAGACGGTCGGACCGGAATGGTCTAAGCTGTTCGCGCAATACGCGCACGCATGGGGGTAATGCCCTTCCCTCAAAGTTCGAGGATGGTGCGTGCAGGTACATTTCAGTGGTATCAATCAGATCGGTCATACCGTCTTTATTCCCCTATATACAACCTGCAGCCAAGCAAAACGTAGCTAGCCTTATATCGAACCCATATCTGAGTAACTATTGCGTACCTTTTAAAGCAGTTTTTGCCACGGATTACCCCTGGCGCGTCGTTTTGAAGCGAACTTTTCGCCTTGAACCCATCTCGAAAATCGTTCCGAGTACATCCGGGCAAAAGCAAAACTATCGAGGCGGTTTTCAGCGAAAAGCTCACGCTAAACCTTCTTCGGCATCCTCGGCGTCCTGCTGTTCCTCAGTGGATGCGCCCTGCCTCCCTCAGCGCCGTTAGTTATCACGTTCGCTGGCGGGCGATCTGCCCACGGCACCCATTCGGGGGCGAGAAGCGCATCATCACCGGGAATCAGACCGACGGCAGATAGTCGCGACGCGCAGATCGAGGCGCCCGCGACAGAGTCGCAAACCAAAACCACCCGCGGTACCCCGGCAGCAGGCACTCAAAAGATGCGTAGTCAAGCGCTCTTCTTCGCCCGCGCAAATGATGCACCAGGCCGATAGGTTATGCGGTGCAACAGCCTCAACCCCGGTGAGTGCAATATCTTTTGCCTCCGCAAGAATATCGTCAACCTTCGTGGTGCGACGGCGCTCTATGCGCAGGCCCCCAGGGTGGGTTCCCGGGTAGGGAAGTTCATCTTCCTTAACGAGGGTCACGCGCTGTTGTCTCGGCATCGTGTTGAGCGGGCACGGGTAGATCTGTCGGGTTGTTGGTTCACCTGTTCGGACATACTACCTATTAGCATCTCGGCGCGTGAGACGCGAGGAGTTCGTGGATGTTTTCGCCCGCATGCGCCCATGTCAGACCTGCACCTGCGCAAACGCTGTGACTGCCCGATCACAGCGTCGCAATATTGCGTTTTTCGGCGGGAGCGGTCCATAAACCTGATACGTTTGATGCCATGGTAGCAAAAGCGCATCTTCCTCTGAGCCCGTAGGGGCGCCGCTGCCCCTTCCCACACCCGAGCGATTCGCTGGCTAGGTGCGGGCGGCGGTATTCTAGCTGTAGTATGCGTAATATGCGGCGTCGCCATGCTCCCCGCCGATGGGCGGGGCGCATCCGCCAGCGCTCATGAGCCGATTCCGCTGATTCTGCTTCCGGTCGCTTTTTCTTGCGCTCGTGGTCAGTATTGTGCTGGCGGTTTTGCGCAGGCGAGCAAGCTAAGACGCGCATACCGGTACATAAGATTTTCCGATAATTTTCCTGGTGAAAGAAGATACATAATGTCTGCAGAAGCTAAACTGCTCGTCGTTGATGACGAGTTCAATATTCTAGAGCTTTTGGCACATCCTGCGCTTTGCGGGTTTGAGGTTGTCACCGCCGGTAACGGTCGCGAAGCGATTGAGGAAGGCGGAAAACCGAACAGCCGGACCTCATCGTCCCGAGCGATGATGCCCCGGTATGGACGGCTTTGATGTCACTCGCCGTCTCGCGCGATGCGGGGCGCACGTACCCGGTGCTGTTCCTCACCGCAAAGGACGCCACTCGAAGATAAGGTTGCCGGTCTGGGCGCGGGCGGCGACGACTACGTCACCAAGCCGTCCCTGCTCGATGAGTGTGATTGCCCGCATCCGCGCTATTCTGCGCCGGTCACGCAACGCTCAGGAGAAGACGCGATGTTTTGCTGGACGATTTGAGCCTGAAAACATTGACACCATGAGGTGTTCCCGGAGACGACGAAACTGACCCCTCCCCCACCGAGTTTCAACCTGCGTTGCATTACCTGATGCTCAACGCAAACCGCGCGTCTCGAAGGCATGCAGATTCTCGACCACGTATGGGAGTACGAGTTTCAACGGCGATTCTCCATTGTGGAGTCGTACATTTCACTGCCAGCCTGCAAGATTGACAACAACCGCGAAGGACACGAACTGCCCATATTCACACCAAAACGCGGTGTGGGCTACATGATTCGCGGCTCTCGGAGCCAGTATCCGCGCCACTGAAACCCGTTGATCGTCTTCCTCACTCGCTGTCGCTGCGAACCCAGCTGGCGCTGGTGACCTCGGTGCCTGCCGCGCTTGCCATCGCGGTCACCTCGCTCGTGGCGATTTGGCACTGCGCGCAAATGGTGCATCAGCTCGACGAAGAGATGAAGGCGAGCTCTTCCTCGCTCTTCCTCCGTCGCACCACAGACCCGGCAGGACGGGGCGGTCGGCTCGTACCGGGTCTAGTACTCGATCAGCACGGAACATGCTGCACTCGATTGCGGGAGCCGATCAACAGGCGAAAACGAGGCCGGTTCTCGACCGGCTGGGACTCGAAAAGGTCAAGAAATACCACGAAACCGGCACGACCGTGAACTCGCGGACAGGCTCCAACGACTGGCGTATTATGCCGATTTCTTTGAGGTCTCAACCAACGGTCAGGCATCTCTGATGGTGATTGCCCTGCCGTTGAAGCAGACGAACCAGGTGGTCGCGTTGGTTGCGCTGACTTTTCGCGTCGGGCTTGACACACTTGCCGCCGCGATCGCGATGACCTGGTGATTGTACCCGCACTCGAACCGCTGCACGCGGAGCAGACCGTCGCGAAGATTGCTGCCGGGGATCTCTCGCAGCGCATCGAGGATTACAACCTCAGCAACGAGATCGCAACCTGGCGATCTCGCTGATACTATGCTCGCGCAGATTGAGAGTTGTCGACGCAGGCGAAGTCAGAGGCGAAGATGCGCCGGTTCGTGGGAGACGCCCTCGCACGAGCTGCGTACCCGCTGGTGAGTATTCGCGGGCACTCGAACTACACCGCCAGGGGCGCCCGCCAACGATGAGGCCGTGGCAACCGCGATGGGCGTGCATCGAGTCCGAGTCGAGCGCATGGGCCAGCTGGTCGAGGATCTCGCCACGCTGGCGCGCATCGACGAACGCCGCGAATCTAAGCTCGCCCCCTTCGATTTGTTCCACCTGGCAGTTGATGCCAGCAACGACGCCTACGCAACGTCGCGGATCGTGAAGTCTCGCTTAGGCCTTACCGACGATGTGGTCCACAGGGCGCACCCGTGATCGGCGATGAATCACGGATGCGCCAGGTGGTCGCCAACCTGCTCACCAACGCGATGCGCTACACCTCGGCGGGCACGCCCTTAGAAATCGCGGTTGGCGTGCGAAGATGTTCCCCGGATACCCGCTCGGTTGTTGAGGTGCGCGATCACGGCGGGCATTCACGGTGAAGACCGCGAGCGCGTGTTCGAGCGTTTCTATCCGCACGATACTCGCGTTCGCGTGAGACCAGCGGCACCGCTGGGGCTGTCGATTGTGGCGGCGATTTTGGAGCAGCACTGACGGTTCTGCATTGAGGAAACGTCCGGAGGCGGTGCGACCTTTGTGATTAGCCTGCTGTTCCCATCCGGCGCCGGTGATGACCGATAACGGCGTTTCCGCAGCTAACCACTGGGCGGGAACATAGTGTCATAATTTGGCTGGTGCGACGAGAAACCACATCCCATACTGGTTTTCAGGACGTTCTCGACCGTGGATAACAGGCTTTTTGTGTCCCGTGCGGGTGTTATCCGACAGGTGGTGGAACTGCGGGCGCATCGCGATGGGCGTTTCTCTAGGGTAGATAGTGAGGCGCTGCACGGCACGGAATTCTACGGCAGAATTTCACGTGGTCGGCAGCTTTCGAAAACCCTTTACACTCTACCCAGGAGGAATATCGTGGCACAGTTCGTCGTCGATTCAGAAACCATTGCGGCGAAGGCAGCCCAGGCGAAAAGCAGGTCGCCAACATTCAGCGCCGAGGTTGCGGATGACCGCATCCCTACAGGATTTGCAGGGGTTCGTGGACGGGCTCGGCATCGACGAACCTCAGGCGGTGCTGATAGTGGCGCGGCTGCACCCAGCGTGTGGAAGAGTCGATTACCCAGATTAACGAGGCTCTTGACCGTGCGGGCGTGAACTATGCGGAGACTGGAAAACGCGAACGCTGCGATGTTCGTGGGCTAGGTTCCAAGCCGCACTATGCGCACTGAACTTTAACGATAGCGTGCGCGGCCGCGCGTGAAGGATTGATAGCGGACTCACGGCAGCCCCGGTTCTTAGGCGCAGATGATCTGGTGACGCCGATTCCCGCGCGGACTGCGCCGGTGTTTATGCGGCAATTCGCGCGCTTAGGATGCGGTGGTCTCTTGCCCTAAACCGCAGCCGCCAGCTCTGTTTTCGGGGCTGCCGCCGTGTCGTAAATGCCACAGGCTCGAACGATTGACCCGCCCGCGTGCCGTCCGCACCGCCGCCAGATGAGCACGTTATGATCATCGATAACCCTGCACGCCCTGTTTGGCGGGCTGCCCTGTGTGAAGGCGCGCGCACGGTACGCGATGGTGTCGCGGGCACGGCTGATGGAACGACCGGGTTGCGGTCACCCACACCAGACGCTCGTGCAGCAGCGCAGGAAATCTCGGGTTCGCTCATGTCCCGCCGCGCATCTCAAGTTCACGTTCGGCGTACGGCATCTTCGGGGTTCGGGGCGGAATAGATCTGGCGTGTGCCGTTGCAGCGGTTCCCGTGGGGTCGGTGCAGGCTCTTCGGGCACGGCATTTTCCCGTGACGCTTCCTGAGAGTTACTCTCCTGCTCGGCTTCCTCGAACCCTTCGCCTTCAAATTCTTCGTCTCTGGCTTCTGATTCGGCGAGTTCCCGCCGGCGAGCACTCGTTGCTGCACCTGCGCCTCGCGCCTGCGGCACGTGCGGAGGCTTCGGCAGTTTCGTTTTCTGCTCCTGCACCGCCTGCGGATCGGGTGCGGCAACGGCGGATGCGGGCTTTGAGAATCTGTTGGTTTGCAGGAGTCGGAAACCCCTGGCGTGCGCGTTCCACCTCGGTTTCGGTGAAGTCTTCGAGGCTCAGGTGCGCATCCTCAGCGAGAGTATCAGTCTTGGGCGTGAGTATGGTTCTCTGGCTTCACGAGTTTGGGCGGCTTGGTGCCTCGCGCTCTGTTCACCCGTTGTACGGGCGAACGGAAATCCCGGGCCGGTTTCGCTCCGCCTCTCTTGAATGCCTGCGCGGCTGCGTTCGGCGGGAGTCTGCGGCCTCATTCAGCTCATTGCCCGGCATGCCCTTTTAACCCAGACCATCCGTAGTCCTGCCGCGCTTGCGGCATCGAGCGCTTCCGAGCAGGTCACGGTTTTGCTACGGGTTTACCGTCAGCCTTTTTCCAGCCGCGCTTTCTTCCACCCGGGCATCCACTGGGTGAGGGAGTTAATCACGTACTGGCTGTCGGTAGATCAGAAGTTTGCTCTCGGCGCGGTGTGCGGTCGCCTCAAACAGGTCGAAACCGCCCTGATCTCGCCCATATTGTTGGTGCCGTGCTCCCAGCCCCTGCTGCCCAGTGGTTCTCGTCAATGGCACCATGCCCATCCGGCAGGCCCGGGATTACCAAGCGCGGAGCCGTCAGCCGCCGCAATAATCTGATTCTGCATGCTCTCGACTTTACCTTACACGCTGTAAAGCGCAGAGTGTGGCGTCAGTTCATGAAGCTAGAGGTTTCGTGCGTCGCTCAGCTTTCCAGGCGGCGGGCAGGTAGACTTTAGGGTATGACCATCCACTCTATATCTTCCGGGATGCGGATGTTTCACGCACGCACATCAGTGCATCACCCTGCCCACCCGCACCTTTACCGGTGGGTTAAGGTTTCACGTGGCTTGACCATGGGGCGAGGAAGCTCGGCAAGGCGGCGTCGATAGTCAAGCGTCGGCCTCGGTGAGTTACCTCGGCGACTGAAGCCACCTCATGCGGGCGGCGGCCGCGCCTCGCTGGCATTTCGCGGAGCGCACGCACGATCACGGTGGATCAGAGCGCGTATCGGCTTTCCGCACTGAGCGTGTAAAACTGGCACGCCGGCGCGCGACTGCGAATTCTCAGTACTGTCGCTGGGTTCCCCGCCGCGGCGAGGCGGTTTTGTGCAGCAGGAGGTTTGTTCTCGGCATTGATCTTGAGAGACTGCAGTTCGGCCTCACTTTTCCCAGGTTTCGCGCGGGTTTGCGCTCACCAAAGTCGATCGAACGCCGCCTTTATGAGCGTCTCCTGCCGGTGCCAGCAGCAGGCGGCGGGAGTTGCCATCTGGACCGCGCAGGAGGCAGTACTTCAAGGCAACCGCGCGTTTGGCTCGGCGTTTCGCCGCAGATCGGTACCAGATCGAGATGCTGACGGTGCGCTGCTTGGCGATGGTCACGCGCCCGTGCGAACCGGCAAACCCGCTGGATGCGCCAGGCGGGCGGGATCGCGCGCGAGCATGAGCTTTCAGGTGAGTCCGGCAGCAGTGCACCGCTCATTTCTGCGGAGACTCGATACGTCGCAGAAGGACGTCGGCGGGCGGACGGGACATCAGTGGCTTACGGGCGAGAAACCACGCGACATATCGGGCGAAAAGCGCCACACGAGGCAGCGAGCGCTCGTTCATCACCTGGTCGCGCGCGACGCTCCAGCTCGTGGCGCATCCAACGGCGGATGCGGCGGGGCGGGCGGCGCATCCCGGAGCGGTTCCTGCTGGCGGTGGCAGCGAGGGCACACGCTCCTCGTAGGTGGTGTGCGCCGGTCAGCGCACCGCTGGGTGGATGCTGCGGCGTCTGCGGACCGCCTCGCGCGCGCGACACGTATCAGCGCGCGCCCGATAAACTGCCCAGTTTCGTTGCACGGTTTTCGGTGGTAGTCCCAGCACCGGGTCTGACTCAGCCACGATACCCGCGCCCGCGTAGAGGATAGCGGTTTGCGCATCAACCTCAGCGTAGCGCAGCACGAGCGCCCACTGGCCGCTTCCGTCTGCGTTCATATAGCCAACGAGCCCGCCGAAATAGTCGCGGCTAAACGGCTCAAGCTCGGTAATCATACGCCGCGCAACCTCGGTGGGGGTGCCGCAGATCGCGGGGTCGGGTGGATAGCGTGCGCACCATCCAGAGCAGGTCATCACCCTGCTTTCAGCACACCCGAGATGGGGTGCCAAGGTGCCACAGCTGCGGGGTTTGCAGAAGCGAAGGTTCCTCAGGAATAGTGAGCTGGCGGGTAATAGGTTCCAGCTGCGCACGAATACTGGCAATAACGGTCGCATGTTCGCCACGGTCCTTCGGCGAAGCCATAAGCCGCCGCCCAATAGCCTCATCCTCGGTGCTGCCACGCTCAGCGATGCGCGGGCGCTGCCCGCCAACGGGTGCGTTTTGAAAGGCGCTGCCTTCCCCGGTGTCTGGTTCAGTACTGAAAATCAGTTCCGGGGAGGCACCCATCAGGTACGGGTGCTCCAACCCGCGATGCCCCTGCGGCAGTTTGACGCTAAAAACAAACGTGTTGGGCTGCTGTGCGCGCAGGTTGTTGTACACCCCGGCACAGTCGAGGGCGCCCAGTACGTAATCGGCCCGCAGCAGGCGAGAGAGCACAATCTTATCCAGCTGATGCGCTTTCATACGCTCAACGGCGGTCGCTACTGCCTGCCGGTACCCGGGGTTTTCGCGGCCCTCAATCTGCGTTGGTTCGGCGAGGGTGACCTCACGCTCGGGTACCGGGATGTCGTCGATCTGCAGGTGCTCGGGCACGAACAGGTGCGCGGGGGCGTCGGGGTCAAAAGGAATGAGGCCAACCACGGCGGTACCGGCCTCAACGGCGGCAGTGTGTGCCTGCTGCGGGGTGACCTGACGGAGGGAACCGGCGGTGCGCATCACGCGGGTGCCGGTGGCAAACATGAAATCGGGCAGGGTAGTGCTCACAGATGATACAGCCTTTCGGGCCTGCTAGAGGGTCGCGCCGCCATCGGCAACAATGTTTTGCATGGTGATATGCCGTGAGGCATCGCTAATGAGGAACGCATTCACCGCCGCAATATCGGCGGGGTCGGCGATGCGCCCGAGCGGAATTCCCAGGCGGAAAGTCTCGGGGCTGCCCGCCACCGGCAGGGCGCTGAGGTCCTCGCCGCCCCAGGGCGTCAGTCACCATGGGGGTGCGGGTGGTGCCAGGGGCAGACCGTGTTCACGCGAATGCCGTGGGCGCCAGCTGCAGCCCAGAAGCTGACGATACGCGCACCGCTGAGGCTTTCGAGGCCCCGTAAGCACCGAATTCAGCGCGGGGCACGCGGGCGGCGTTGGAGGCGACCGTCACCAGCGAACGCGTGTTCTCAGGGGTTGCCTGTGCCTGCTCAATCATAACGCGCGCGAACTCGCGCAGGCACAGGAAAACGCCGTCAGCATTAACCGCGTGCAGCCGTTTCCAGTCCTCAAAAAGAGGTGTCTAAGAGCGGCTGACTGTGGGCAATCCCGCCGCGAGCACGGCACCTGAATCGCTCCCATCTCGAGCGGCGGCACCGGCGAGCGCCCGCACCGACTCTTCATCACCCACATTAACGGGGCTGTGGCGGAACGTGGTGTCGCTGTAGGCGGCGAATGATTCGTGCGGGTCTCCGCCAGATCGGCGGCGTACACCGAATAGTTATTCTTGATGAGGTTCGTGTACGGTCGCCGCACCAATTCCGCCGTTCGCGCCGGTCACGATAACCCAGCTCATGCGATTACCTTCCCGGTTTCCGGTGCCTCTGTCCGCGCCGGGGGCACCAGCGGTAATCTGCGCCAGCACCTCGGCGGTGTCTAGCACGCGGGCGCATCGGCCTGAGGCGTATTCGCAGGCCATGCGGTGCTCTTCCTCGGTGAAGTCGGCGAGCGCATCCGCCACCATGAACGGCTGAATATCGCGCATGAACGCCTCCAGGGCGGTGGTGAGGGCAGCCAATATGTGCGTACACTCCGCTGATGATGAGCTGGTCACGCCCAAGCTCTTTGAGCTGTTCTTCGAGCAGGGGAGCGCACGAAGGCGGAGTACCGCCATTTGGTGAGCACAGTATCGGCCTCGGTGGGGGCGAGCTCGTCAAGAATCTGGGCGCTTTCATCGTCCTGCAGGCCGTCGCCCCAGAAGTCGGTCAGCAGGCGCCTGTCGGCGGGGTTCTGGCGGGGCGGCTGGGCGGTGTAGTAGACCGGGATATTCGCCCGCGTGCCGCATCCACTAGGCGGCGAATATTGGCAATGGCAATGTTGATTTGGGCGTCTGGGAGGGTTTGGCCGTCACGTTCCAGTTCAAAGGCGCGCACGAAATAGCGCTGCATATCGTGCACAAGAAGCGCAGCGCGAGCAGGATCGACCCGCCAATTCACGCGGTTCTGGTGCTCCTGGTCTCGGTACGAATAGGGTGCAATTTTCTTGGGCAACGCCACGGATGACTCCCCGTCTTTTGTATGCTTGGTGAATGACGTGCCAGCGGCGCGACGTACGATTAAATCATTAGGGACATCCTGACCCTAACCTGCATCTTTGGGGGTGGTGATTACGCCCCGGAAAGAAAAATATGCAAAGGCCCCCTGACAGCGGTGGACAACTGTTCACCTCATGCCGGGCCTTTACTACATCACCGGGTGACGACGCGGCAGCCAGCACCACGAAGACAACACAACCAGCGGGGCGTAAAACCGCCCCGGCTCACAGCTCGAACGGCGGTCCCGCACCCGCAGAATAGCGCTCGCGTGGGCGGGTAGGCGTACTGGCTGGGCGCGCCGCCCCACGGGTTTTAGGCTACGGGCTAGGCCACAGGTTGGGCCACTGCCAGCACCTCATTCAGCCCCTCGGTAATTGAAGGGTGAGTGTAAATTTCATCACGTAGCTGTGATGCCGTAATATTGTGGCGCATTGCCAACGCCACGAGGTTGATAACCTCCATAGACTCGACCACCAACAGCTGAGCGCCGAGAATCTGGTCAGTCTCGGCATCAATCACGAACTTCATGATGCCGCGCGGGTTTTCCAGGGTCTTCGCACGCGGCATGGCGGCGATAGCGGCAACAGGCTTGGCGGCAACCTTGATAGTGTGGCCTGCGGCGAGCGCATCACGCTCAGTCAGGCCAACGGATGAGAGCGGCGGGTTCATGTAGATGGTTGCGGCAACCGCCTGGCGGTCCTTCGTGGAGCGAGAACCGTCACCGAGCAGCTGCGAGAGCACCACGCGGTAGTCATCCAGCGAAATGTAGGTGAACTGCGGGCCGCCGTTGACGTCGCCAAGCGCAAAAATATTCGGTGCCGTGGTGCGCAGGTGCTCGTCGACAGCGATTGCGCCGTGCTCGGTGGTTTCGATGCTCGTGTTCTCAAGCCCCAGCCCCTCGGTGGCGGGTTTACGCCCGGTTGCGACCATCACGTAATCCACCTCAAGGTGCTTGGATGCGCCCTCAGAGTCAAGGTAGTTCACGGTCACGGAGTCGGCGTTATCGGTAACAGTCTCTACGCGAACGCCCGCGTGAGCGGTAATGCCCTGGTCGGCGATAATCTCGCGTGCCGCCTGGGCGACGTCGTCATCGTAACGCCCGAAAAGCGCGGGAGCGCCTTCAAGCAGGGTTACTTCGGTGCCGTAGGAGGAGAAAATACCGGCGAACTCGACACCAATAGGACCGCCGCCGATAATGCCCAGGCGCTTCGGGCGCGGGGTGAGCTTCTGCAGCTCGGTAGAGGTGAGCACGCGCTTCGATTCGCGGGCGCCCGGGATGGGCGGGATAGTCGCCACGGCACCGGTGTTGATGATAAAGCAGTCGGCGGTGACGACCAGTTTGTCCTCGCCCGCGGTGACCTCGACCTCGGTGTCTGAGAGGAACCGTGCGTGACCGTCAATGAGTTTGGCGGTGGCGTTCGATTCGAGAATTTCGCGGTTCTTCGCGCGCATGGCACCGGTGAGTTTGTCACGGAAAATCACGGCGCTCTCGTAGGCGGCGTCCGCAGCTTCGGCGTTGTGTTCGCCGCTGGCACGGAATTCGTCAGCCCGGTGCACAAGCGCCTTGGTGGGCACGCACCCGATATTGATGCAGGTGCCGCCGTACATGTTTGAGGACTGCTCGATCAGGGCGACGTTCTTGCCGGTTTTCGCGTAGGCGCCAGCAAGGGTTTTGCCGCCCTTGCCGAAGCCGATAACGACCATATCGAAGTGAAGGCGCGCGGTAGTCATAGTGTTCTCCCGGTGAAAATTTAGGGGTGTTCATAATTCGTGTCTGGTGTTCCGGTGAACTTCAACGGGCGGCGTATGGCATTTATTCCTGGGTTTTGCAAGAAAACATTAAGTTTTTTGACGCTGCGCTGGCGGGCCGTCCACCTTATCTTATGCAGCCTAAAAAGAGCCTTTATGTGAATAAAGCGGGATTTCCAACGCTTTATTCACATAAAGGCTCTTTTTACACCCAACAACGGGAGTGTGTAAGCTACCGCGACACCACACTCACACGCTCGCGCTGATGCTCCCCTGACTCGATAAGGTCAAGCACGGCGACCGCAAAATCCGCATAGCTGATTTCGCTCTGCCCGGCGGCATTCATCGTCAGCACATCGCCTGCCAGCTGGTATTCACCCGTGCGCTCACCCTCAGGGTTAAACACCAGGGCCGGGCTCAGGTAGGTCCAGGCAACATCGTCGCGGATGCGCAGCGCATCATACGCCTGCGCCATCGCGGTAGCCAGCGGTTTGAATTCTTCGGGCATGGCGGGCGAGTCTACAAGCCGCTGATTCGTGGTCGAGTCGGCGTATAGGCTGCCAGCGCTGCCGATAACGAGCAGGCGGGTTTGGGTGCCGCTGAGCGCATCTGCAAGGTGGATCAGGTGTTCTTTGTGCTGGTGCAGATTCTCGGGAGTCCACGCGCCGAAGGCGTCTACCACCGCATCGAACCCCGACAGGTCGCTGCGAGTGAGCGCGAAAACATCCTTGATGAGCGTGTGCTGCGCCTGGGTGGGGTGTTCGGAACGCATGATAGCGGTAACTTCATGCCCGCGTTCGGTGGCCTCGCGCACGACGAGAGTACCGGCTTTACCGTTTGCACCGATGACTGCGATTTTTCATGTTTCCTCCGCGATAAACGTTGTATTCTTAGGACGTATTCAACGCTACCGACGCGATAAACACCTGTGAAGACGGCACTTTAACGTGCCCCAGTTACCCCGAGGAAACTATTGTGACGGACCAGTATCTTTACCAAAACGCCGAGCTGCCACAGTGCCCCGTCGAAACCACTCTGGAGGTTATTTCAACGCGCTGGGGTGCCCTTATTGTGCGCGATCTGCTCAACGGGCCCCTGCGGTATAAGGAGCTTCAGCGTTCGCTTGGTGATATTTCGCAGAAGGTGCTCACCGAGAATCTGCGCCAGCTTGAGGCTCGCGGAATTCTCACCCGCACCGTTTACGAGCAGGTGCCGCCGCGCGTGGAGTATAAGCTGACCGAGCTGGGGCAGAGCATGCGCACCCTGTTCGATGCGCTGTGGGCGTGGGGCGAGCACTACCAGGAGGCTCGTCGCGCAGAAGTTAGTTGCGGAAAGAACGGCGGAGGTGAGCGTTATTGCGCCGGTGGGCTTTGGTGCGCCTCGGCTTTCTAGTTTGGGGCTTGTTTTGCATCTGGCGGTTATTTAAGTCGCTGAATGCACAATAAACCCTCAAAATAGATGTGCCTCTGCGCTTTGGAATCTAGACTGGTGGTAGACGCTTTTTACCCCCGAATGAAGGAGCCGCTATGGATGCCCGCGATGTTCTGTGCGAAGCTGCAAGCCGACCCGCCACCGAAGCAAAAGCCCTTGTAGACACCTTGCCCGCAGGGGTGTTGAACGCGCACGCTGGTGGGCATACGAATTCGATCGCCTGGCTGCTGTGGCATGCGGGGCGGCAGATGGATGCGCAGCTCGCGCAGCTGAGCGGCGAACCGCAGGTGTGGCATAGTCAGGGGTTTGATGCCCGCTTCAATTTGGGAGAGTTGGGCGACACGGTGGGCTACGGGCATACTGCGGAGCAGCGCGCGCCGTCGTGGTGGAGGATGCCGCACTGTTGGCCGAATATTTGGGTGCGGCCACCGCGGCGTTGAGCAGGTATATCGCGGGTTTGAGCGAGGCTGATTTGGATGACGTGATTGATACGTCGTGGACTCCGCACGTGACGCGCGGGGTGCGGCTGGTGAGTATGATCGACGATGCCGCCCAGCACGTGGGGCAGGGC
>BNJS01001746.1_pt1 | contig 84767 bp, 123 predicted proteins | sample 8540461 | NCBI WGS metagenome assembly BNJS01 (sample SAMD00202454, study PRJDB9452) | human saliva metagenome | isolation source: human saliva | place: Japan
AGCCCGGCGGATCGGGACCCTGCACACGGGTTTCAACAGCCGTCCACCACCTGGGGCACCCCTTCGACGCTCCACACGCGTTCACCCGTAGCAGTCGGCCAGCGCCTGCGGGGCGATGACACGCCGGCGCGCCCTGGCCCGGCAGGCCGCCGTCTCGCGCAACGCAGCCGTCACTGTGGCGCAGCGCGATGTTCAGGTCGTGCAACACGATGAGGGGTGATGAGCCGTGCTCGTGGGTCTCCTGGCGCAACAGGTCCATCACACGTGGAGCAGTGGTTTGGGTCCAGAAGGGCCGACAGGGGCTCGTCCAGCAGCAGCAGCCGAGGCCGGCGGATGGTGCCTGGGCAATGCCCACCAGCTGCTTCTGGCCGCCGGAGAGCTGATCGAGATGACGCATGGCCAGATGGTCCCACCCAAGGCAACGAGCAGCGCAGCGGCGGCTTCAGCGTGACGTGCTCGGCCTCCTGCGAGAGCGACGAGGGCGCGCGCGGCCACCAGTACCGACTCCATCGCCGCGCAAATTGCACCGAGGCCGGCGGTGACTGTGGCGGGTGAACGACGTGGCGGGCTCGTTCGCGGAAATCCAGCGAGGCGAGATCGGTGCCGTCAAGGCGCACGGTGCCATGGCGGGGCGGCAGCAGGCCGGCCATGGCCTTGACAGCGTGGACTTGCCGGTGCCGTTGGGCCCCAGCAGCGAACCAGCTGGCCGGGGGCGATGGGTGAGAGCGCCAGGCTTCTCGATGATGGTGCGGCTGCGGTACAGGCCTGGTCGTTCACTTCCAGCATGGTGCTTTCTCCGTCAGCCCGGCGCGTCGGCGCATGACACCGACACGAAGAGGACGCCGACCAGTGGTCACGATGCCCACCGGCACGATGACGCCCTCGACGATGTTCTTCAGAGCGATGGAGGCCAGCGACAGGATCATCGCCCGATGAAGGCGCTGTGCCCGGCTTGGTAGAAGCGAGGTGGTCTCGCCGAACGGCTTCGTCGGGCGATAATGAGGGGCGATGGGCCGATGGAAATGATGGTGCCACCATGGACGACCGGTGCCGCCAGGAAGCTGATGCGCAGCAACAGACGAGCCGCTGGCGCTTCGTCGATGCCGAAGCTGATGGCGCGGTCCTCACCAGCCGCAGCGCGGTGGGCTTCCACCTCTTCGAGCTGGCGGCGGGATGACGGCAAGACCCAGCAGCATGCCGCCCACTTCCGGCCGCGGGTGGCGCGCGCGACAGGCTGCCATCGTCCAGAACACGAGGTTCTGCGGGTCTTCGGCGCTGGCGATGAACTGCATCAGCGACACCAGCGCGTTGAAGGTGAAGAACCAGCGCGATGCCCACCAGCACCATGCGGGCGCTCATGCCGCCCCAGCGCCAGCACGTCCAGCAGGGGCGAGAGGATGTGCCAAACACGAAGGCGGTTTTGTAAAGCCACGGCAATCCGGCCGGCTTTCCAGCCAGGGTAGGCTCGGGTCAACACCAGGGCCAGCGAGGCGCCAAGGCCGCCGCCGACGGATACCAACGTGAACAGTTTGGCCAGCGGGTTGGCCAGAAATGGTCTGCATCGCGCCGACAGGCCCAGGCAGGCCTACCGTACATGACGGCGCGGGCGACGCACGTCCCAGACGATGACGGTGGTGGTGGGTTCGCTGCGCGAACGAGAAAGATGGTACCTTTCCATTCCATACCCCAGCCCGACGGACCCAACGTAAATCGGCCACCAGCGACGGAGATGATCGCCACGAAGGCGGCCAGCACCAGCGCAGTTTCAGCAGGCGGGAAGATATTGGTGGCTGGCATCGTGGCCAGCAGGCCGAGAAGTGTCATCGGACGCCACATTAAAATGAGATACATTCACCCAGCCCAGGGCTGATGTCGGTTGTGCGGACCGTCCCTCAAGTTTCCCGCGCATCGGTCACTGCCAGCTGGTGGCCGGACAGGTCCACTACACTCTGCGACGGATTGCCCAACCGCTGGAAGATCTGCGGTCCCCGCTCGTCCTCGACGCAGCTCGCTGTCAGGGCCTGCACCGTCACCTGCTGGCTGGCCACGGCGGTGGTCAGGCGACTGATGGTCTGATGGTTGCCGGTGCTGGACGATGTGGTTCTTGCCCGCTGGCTCTGGGCGTCTTCAGCTCCTTCTGCTGGCTGGCCAGTGTCTTGCGTTCGCTTAATCCCAGCTCGGCGGGCAGCAGCTGTTTTTCTGCTCAGCGAGGCGGGCGTGGGTCTGCTGGAAAGCCCGGTGGCGGCATCCAGGATCAGCACGGCTGCGGTTCGGCCACCGAATGGTCGTGATTGAAGACCGGCGTGATCATACGGGCCCCGGGCGGGCGGTGCCCTCGATGCCCTGAACCGATGGGGCAATCCGGACCCGGTGCAGCAGCGGTGGTTGTTCCGGTTCTCCATAGACTTCCGGTGTGACCGACACGGCGTGAATGTCGGTGCCCGCAAACGATTGTGCCGCGTGTGGTCATCGTGGCCGGGTCGCCGTCCGGGCGGATGTTGTTGACAACTGCGGCGTGAAGACGTGGCGTCTGCCGGCAGGGCGGCCACGGTAATCGAGCCGCTGGTATTGTTGGTGGCCAGGGCCATGCCGGATTCCGGCACGTAAGCGACACCTCGACGGAACCGGCTGCCGTCCAGCAGCTCGCTGCGTGCCGGTGACCAGATCGATCAGCATCGGGTTGGGCGTGCAGCGGCGTTGTGGTCGCTGGCGGCAGCAGGCCACGTGGTCCGCAGGCATGGTTGTACACGGCCGAGGAGCTGCGCTCGGCCGTCAGCGTGGTGATCTCGCCGGACTGTGGATCAACCGATATACGCTCTTGCCGCGGTCAGCAGCCGCCGTCCGGGCGTGGCGAATGGTCGTGGCCCGTTCCGTGACCTGCACGATCGAAATCCGGGGCGTGCTCGCCGTCGAACGTGTACTTCGTGATCGCATAAAGCCTCGTTCTCGTCAGCAAAATTGTTGTAATTGATGAAGAAGCTGCCCTGGTCGTCCGTGACCGCAGCGGCCCAGTAGGTCTCGCCCTGGAGGTGTCTGCGCGCGGCAGTTCACCGTCTGCGCTCAGTCGATCGAGCTGGTCGTGGCGGCGGCCGTGTGGGTGGCCACGGCACGTTTGCCTGCGCCATCGACGGCCCGTTTATGCGCGGCTGGGGCAGGGCGACCTGGCGTTTGAATATATGCTCTCGGCGTCCAGCGCCACCAGGAGCGCCGGGTGTGGTGCCACGCGGGTTTTCCACATCGCCACCGAAGGTGGCATAGAGCGTGTCGCCCACCAGCCGCATCTGGTGAAACCCCAGATGGGACCACCATGTTTTTTGTAGCCATCCGGCCGGTTCAGGCAAAGTCTCCGTTGTGGGCCTGCCATTCGGGTCAGAAAATGCTCGATTTTCGCAGCCTGGGTTCCCCCTGAATACAGCCGGTCGTCACCAGCCGGCAAAAAACAGGAAGCAGCAGGGAACGCAGCGAAAAGAGGTCATTAACTGAAAGGGCACAAAGATGGGCAACGAGCCGCATGGGTTGGATTTCCAGGTATGGCTGGCGTGTTGAAACTCTATCGTCCGTTTTCCGCACACACCTGCGCTGGCGCGCGCCCGGACGCTTTCGTCCGCTTTTCACCCTGCGCGCTTTGCTTTCGGGAGGCTCCGGTCGAGCCTGCGTGTCGTGCTTCCGTGAATGACCCCGGAAGCAGCGTGGGTGTCGGTTTCCGTCCGGATATCCGCGGTATCCTTGCGGCGGTGCTCTCTCTGGCCTGAATCGCAGATTTTCCGCCTCACGTCATCCGCCCGCCCTGCTGGCCGATGTAGCAATCAGCGTTTGATCTTCGTCCATCAACGTGCTCGCGTGCTCTCCTCGTTACGGTAACACCTGAGCAGGTTTCTACTGGGTCATTACAGGGTGCCGTACGCTTCGTGGAAAAGCGCTTACCAGCGATACGTGATCGTGCCAGTAATGCGCGACAACCCCCAGCCGCAGTTCACCCGCGTGGGTGCAGTATGCGAATATTTTTTATCCGACACGTTGTTCGCGTTCCAGCTGGAAAGGCATCACCCACTTGGCCAGCTCTCGCCATCAGATCCTGCCAGTTGTAATGGAGGGATCTTCACGTTTCGTTGGTTCATGTCCCATTCATTTTTGGCGCAATGCCACCGCCGATGCGTGGGTGGGAAGACCGTCACTGAACCGATAGGTTGCCCGGAAACGACGCTGCATTTTTGAGGATCGTCGCGGTGTGCACGATACTCATTCTGCCTATCTTCTGGAAGCTGTGTATTGTGGTTTCAGTGAACGTGTATTGAGCCGTGATGTTCCATGTTCTCAGGTTGAGGCGGTTTCAAGCTCGATACCTTTTCGCTTTCCCGTCCTGTCTGTATGTTCCAGCGCCTGGCTCCGGTCTCGACGGGATTTTTGTTTGCGTGATGTCCGTGGTCTACATTGGCAGAACAGCGTCGCGAAACATCCACTTGACGCAATTTCGATTTGTTTGGCGGTACGACGGGCGAAGAACGTCCGGGTCCGAAACCGCAGACACGTCCACACCTCGAAAAGGATTTTGAGTAGCTAACGTGGTGAACCCGTTACCGATGTTTATCAGGCCAATGTTGAGGGAGCTAAGCTGATGGTCATTCTGCTTCGTGACAGTTTTCTTCCGTGTCGTTCGGTTTCGTCACTCGCTGTTCGGTCTTGTCGTATCTAAGCACTGCAATAAGTCAAACATCAGTCAGCGCGGCTTGATCCTGAAGGGTGACTCCGTAAAATCTGAACTTCTTGGTCGTCGGGACGAGTTCTGAAAGATCTGGTGCCTCAGAAGTTTCCGTATACCGGGTTGGCAGGCATTCGGCGCCGTGGACTCTTCGTGCTTTCTCTGCTGCTGACGCCGCGAACATCATTCATGTCGAGGCAATCGGGCCGTATGTTTGATGTCTCCTGTGTTGAATCGGCCTGGAACAACAGATCTGCGGTCAACGTGTTACGCTTACCCTTTCGTACGTGTAGTAACGTTTCATGTACTGACCTGCATCGGCGTCGTGTTCCTTCTTCATCGGTCCAGACTGCTTGTTCAGATCATTACATTGGATACATGGACGGAGAACCCGTTCACTTGAGTAGCGCAGGTGGTGACGCGGCTCATTGTCGCTCGCTGCTGGTTTCGCCAGCCAGCGCGTTTGCGGATTTCGCGGGCACGGTCAGTCTGGTTGACTGACGAACAGACGGGAGAGATTTTCCGGGCACGGTCGAGCCAGCGTTCCCCGACTGTGGCAGATAGCGGTACGGTGTTGTTGTGGTCGCGCTGGTACTCGGCAAATACGGTGACGTTGCGCGGCGGTAAGACCCAGGTGCACTTTCCATTGTTGGGCGTCAGCATGGGTTTGAAACTGGCAACGCTCGCTCTTGGCGGCGTGATCATACCTGTGCTGCCGCCCTGCTGCCAGGGCAAGCACGCGTTACAGCCACTGACCATCTTTGTCCAAACGGCCCGTGTGGAGTCCAGACATCAGTTTGGTGTCGTAGGTGCCATAGCTGACGTTCAACTCGCCGAACTTGGTGGCCTGTGGGCGCTTGCTGACCATGTGGATCACGCCACCGGGGCCGTTGTTGCCCGAAACGCAGCGACTGGGACCACGCAGCTACTCCATGCGCTCGTACAGGAAGGGTTCGTCACGAACCTCGCCTTTTTCACTGTTTGTCACGATGTCGGGGATGCCGTCCTGGAAGCGCGAGTACGAAGCACGCATCTGTGATCCAGTCTCCGAACGGGTCTGCTCAAGTTGCCAGCGTTGACCCCGGCATGTAGCGCATGGCTTCTGATAAACCACGGAGTCCTGATCCTGAATCTGCTGAGCCCTCGACGACGCTGATCGAACGCGGAATTTCAGTGATCGGCGTCTCGATGCGCGTCCCGCCGAGGAACTCGTCGGCACATACCCGCTCACCTGGTTCACATCCCGGCTGCGATCCGTCACGGTGATCTCCGGCAGCGTGGCCGCCTTGACCTTCAGGCCGGAACCGCTGCTGCCGTCATCGCTGGTGGCGCGAATGGCACTGTCGTCCCCCGTTGCACGGATCGCACCATCGTCGCTGGTGGCGCGGATGGCGCCATCATCTTCCGTGGACACTTCCTGGGCGTGGATGCCGCTTCCGGAGAACAGAATCCCACACGCGCCAAGGCTGACGACCAGCGGTCTGAGGGAAAAATGCTTAGGTTTCATGTGGGCCCATCTCCTTGAGCAAAAGAGTTAAGGGAAATCCGGCGCAGATCCCGATACAGGCCCCTTCCCGAGGGGCGTTTAACACATAGTTGTGGTCTCTTCAGACCTAACGTATATGCGTATCAATATGATTGGCAACCGGCAAAACGTAACCAGATGATCGAAATGTTTCTCAAGACTTCATGAAACTTGACAATGTGGTTCAGGGCGCCGGTGCAACGGCGGGGTCCGGCGCCAGCCCCATCAGCTCGCGTCCCATGGCTTCGGCGCACAGGTCGTAGTTGGTGTAGGCGTGGGCGGCGGTGATGTTCATGTCGCGAAAAAGCCGCTGCAGCGGGTTTTTGCGCGGCCATGCCGAGGCGCCAGAGGCGATGAACAGCCGGTTGACGGCCTCGGCGCACTGGTTGACGGCGTAGGCCTGATCGGTGCGCCAGGCCACGGCGGTTTCCTGCGCCCGATATAACCTCACTGCGGCCGAGCGGGTGCTGGGGCTGGTCGAGTCCCGTTACCGCGTGGGCAGTGCGTCCGCGCAGGAAACCGCGCAGCAGCGCACGCTGGTGGCCAGCCTGCGGCAGGTGCTGGCGCTGCGCCAGCAGCAGGAGCACCAGAGCCTGACCACGCTGGCCGTGCTGCTGGGGCGGCCGCCGCGAAGCTGACGGTGCGCGCGGTGTCGCTGTCGTCCATGAAGGCACCCACGGTCGAATCCGGGCTGCCCACCGACTCGCTGACGCGGCGTCCGGACGTGGCGGCGGCCGAGCGCCGTCTGGCCGCGGCCGATGCCGATGTGACGGTGGCACGCGCGGCCATGCTGCCCACGGTGCGGCTGACGGCGTACGATCGGCCGTGGGCAGCGACCGCTTGCGCGACGTCGCTGGACAGCGATCTACAACCTGGCGGCCGGTCTGGTTGCGCCGATTTTTCAACAATGGCCGTCTGGCTGCCGGCGCGACCTGTCGCTGGCGCGCGCGAGACTGCTGGCCAGTGACCGCGCAGCCATCATCAGCTCGCTGGGCCGATGTGGAAAACGCATGCTGAACGCGCCTGCAGGGCGGTGCACGAGCAGCTCGAGAGCCCATCAGGAGGTGCTGGTGCATGGCCGCGAGGCCGTGCGGCTGGCGAGTCGCGCTACCGCTCCGGCAGTGACACGATGCAGGCGCTGCTGGATACGCAGCGCACGCTGTTCAGGCAGCAGGATCTTGCCGTGCAGCTGCGTGCTGGAAATCTGCTGGCCACGATCGACCTGCATACAGAGGCTCTGGGTGGCGGCGCTGGCGGCCCAAGCGCATGGCGCAGCAGAGTGAGGCTGCACTGCACGTACTGATGGCCCGCGTGATGCGTGCCGTTCTATCTGGTGCTGATGCATCGGCCCTCACGCTGGAGATGGTTCAGCGGTGAGGGCCGTTCTGTTCGCGTGTCGCGCCGCCGTGTGCCCGTTGCGTTCGGTGTGCTGCTGCCGTCTGTCGTGCCGTTGCCGTGCTGGGTTCGCCGGATCGTCACCATCGAGCGGCTGTGGCCGTCAGGTTTCGGCGTCGCTGTCGCGGGCGTGTTCGGGCGGGGCGATCGGGTGGCCAGCACCTTGTCGATGCGCTTGCCGTCCATGTCCACGACCTCGAAGCGCCAGTGTCCCAGGTCGAGGATGTCGCCGGTCTGCGGCATGCGGCCCAGCAGCAGCATCATCATGCCCGAGAGTGCCTGGTAGCGTTCCTTGTCCTCTTCGGGCACGGTGGCCAGGTTCAGCCGGTCCTTCAGCTCGGGGATGGGAATCAGCCCGTCCAGCAGCTGAACACATCGGCCCGCTGCAGTGCCCAGCTGTCATCATCGTCGGGCGAGGTGAACTCGCCGGTGATGGCCTCGAGCAGATCCTGCAGCGTCACCGACCCTGGACCTCGCCGATACTCGTCCAGCACGAGGGCGATCTGCGTGTTGGAGTTGCGGATGTTCTCGACAGCTCCATGCCGGTGAGGGTCTCGGGCACGTACAGCACTTCCTGCAGGTTCTGCGAGAAGTCGATGCTCTCGCCGCGCAGCGACTGCGCCAGCAGCTGCTTGGTGTGGATGATGCCCAAAACGTCGTCCAGGCCACCCCGGCATACCGGGAAGCGCGAATGCTCGTATTCGGCCACCTTCTGCAGGTTCTCCTCCTGCGGATCTTCGACGTCAGGTACACCACGTCACTGCGGGGAACCATCAGCGAGGAGATCTGGCGCTCGTCCAGAGCGGAACACGTTGCGTACCATGACGTGCTCGCTCTGCTCGATAACGCCGGATTCAGACCTTCGGCCAGCAGCGCGTGGTTCCTCTTCGGTCACCTTCTGCTCGGTGTCCGGATCAACGCCCATGCTGCGCAGGATCAGGTTGGTGGAACCGGTGAGCGCCATCACGAACGGGCGCGAGACCAGCGACAGGACGCCCATGGGACGGGCGGCCAGCCGGGCCACGGTCTCGGCGCTGATCTGGCCCAGACGTTTGGGAACCAGTTCGCCGACAGCGATGGCCACAGCGGTGACCAGCACGACCACCAGCGTGGTGGCCAGCCATCTCGGCCGTCTTCTGGGCCACGCCCAGCGACAGCAGCCAGCGCGCCAGCGGTTCGGCGAAGGCGGCCTGACCGACGATACCGTTCAGCACGCCCGATGGAGGGTGATGCCGATCTGGATGGTGGAGAGAAAGCGGGTGGGGTCTTCACCGAGGGCCAGGGCGGCCGCGGCGCTCCTGTCGCCTTCGGCCGCAGACGCTGCAGTCGCGCCTTGCGCGCCGTGAGCAACGCCACTTCGGACGCAGGGCGAACAGGCCGTTGAGCACGATCAGGCCCAGCAGGACGGCAGACTTCGCATCAGCGGCTCTCCTGGAGGGACAGGGCCTGGCGGGACGGGATGCGAGCCGTGATCATGGATCGCACTGTGCGCCGGTCATCCATGTCGGCGGGCTGTCCGAAGGCAGGGTGAAAAAGAGCCCGCCGCAACGCGCTGGCGGGACGGGGCTCTGGCTCGGTGATCATCGACGCGGACCGTGGCACGTGCTGATTGCCTGCCGGGCTTCTGCATGAGCCCTGGAGGCCGGCACGGGAGTGGTCCGAAGTGCTTAGGGAAGGGTCGATTATAGCGAGGCCCTTCCATCACAGAGCTATGACCCTGGCTGTGGTGTTTTATAGGGGAAGCGATTCGTGTCCGGATCGGACGCCGGGCCGTCCGGCGGCAGGGCGCATGGTCGAAGGCGCCAGGCCGTCCGGAACGTGCCCCAGGGATGCCGTGGTGCACCGGTCCGGTACCGGTGCAGGTCGTGTCCGGGCAGCGTGCAGGACCACGCGTCGGGCAGGGGTAGAGCTGCCCGAGGGCGTGTTCAGGCGCTGGCCAGTCGTGCCCGGTGACGTGCGATGGCGGCGCGCACCTGGGCTGGCGCGGTACCGCCGATGTGGTTGCGTGCGTTCACCGACCCTTCCGGGTGAGTGTCTCAGCACGTCATCGCCCACCAGCGGGCTCGAGGGCCTTCAGGCGCTCGCGGCCCAGACCGGCCAGGTCCACGCCCGCATCGGACGCTTCACGAACGGCCTGTGCCACCAGCTCGTGGGCATCGCGGAAGGGCAGACCGCGCTTGACCAGGTAGTCGGCCAGGTCGGTGGCGGTGGAAAAGCCTTCCGCGGCGGCCTGACGCATGCGCTCGGCGCGCACCTGGATGCCGGTGGTCATGTCGGCAAGGGCGCAGCGTGGCCACCAGGTGTCCACGGTGTCGAAGAGCAGCTCCTTGTCTTCCTGGTTGTCCTTGTTGTGGGCAGCGGCTGACGCTTCATCAGCGTGAGCAGCGCCATCAGGTGGCCATAGACGCGACCGGTCTTGCCGCGGACGAGCTCGGGCACGTCAGGGGTTCTTCTTCTGCGGCATGATCGACGAGCCGGTGCAGTGGCGGTCCGACGGGTCGATGAAAGCCGACCCGGGGCGACATCCAGTTCACCAGCTCTTCCGAGAGCGCGACAGATGCATCATCAGCAGGCTGGCGTCGGCACAGAACTCGATGGCGAAGTCGCGATCGGAGACGGCGTCCAGCGAGTTCTCGCACACGCCATCGAAACCCAGCGTGCGCGCCACGTGTTCGCGGTCGATGGGGAAGGTGGTGCCGGCCAGCGCGGCGGCTCCCAGCGGCAGCCGGTTGATGCGGCGGCGGGTGTCGGCAGGCGCCCGGCATCGCGCGACAGCATCTCCACATAGGCCAGCAGGGTGGTGGCCGAAGGTGACAGGCTGTGCCACCTGCAGGTGGGTGAAGCCCGGGCATGATCGTGTCGGCGTGTTGTTCGGCCAGCGCGAGCAGCTTCCTGCAGCGCACGCAGCAGGGTCAGGATCTCGTCGGTGGCATCGCGCAGCCTGAGGCGGATGTCGGTGGCGACCTGGTCGTTGCGCGAGCGGGCGGTGTGCAGGCGCTTGCCGGCGTCGCCGACCAGCTCGGTCAGGCGCTTCTCGATGTTGAGGTGAACATCCTCCAGATCCAGCGACCACTCGAAGCGGCCGGCGGCGATCTCCTCACGAATGGTTGTAAAAACCACGCTGGATTGACGCCAGATCGCTTTCACTCAGAATGCCGGTCGCGGCAAAGCATGGCGGCGTGGGCCAGCGACCCCGGATGTCGACCTCGGCCAGGCGCTGGTCGAAGTCCACCGAGGCCGTGTAGCGTTTCACCAGATCGGACACGGGTTCGGAGAACCGTGCCGACCATGCCTTGTTCTTGTTGCCGGTGTCCGGTCATGTGATGGATCTTCTATGAGTAGTGTGATGCGGTCGGCCCCGGGCCCGGACCCAGTGCGCTAGGAACCGACGGGTTCGAGGCACCAGCCCGCAGCCTGGGAGCGGGAATGGCGATGTCGCTGCAAATTATAAGGACAAGCCCGCCGCGGGCGCCCGGCCGATTCGGGAGAGGGCGCCCAGGCACGGCGCCAGAGCGAGGGGCGCCTGCGCCGGTCATCCCCGAGTTCTGCAGCCCGGGCGTCTTCTCGCGCACGCTGCTGCTGGTGCATCTGGGCGTGCTGGCCGTGCTGGGGCGTCGGTCGGTCTCTGGGATGATGGCAACCGGGCCCTGGACACGCTCTTCTATCTGCTGACCATCTTCGAGCCCTCGATGCTGCTGGCCATGCTGCTGCTGTGCCTGGCGCGCAAGAAGGTCAATGGCCTGAGCCAGCGCATGCAGTGGGCCTGGGCTGCTCATTCCCGCGCGATCGGGGGTGTGGTCAGCCTGGTGGTCGGCAATGTGCAACGGGTGGCGGCCGGCGAGCATCGTGATGCCTACGTGCCGCTCCTGCATGACGCGCTGGGTGCGCGCTGGCTGTGTGCCGTGCTGGTGGCCGGGGGCGTCTATCGCTATTTCCGCCTTCGCGGTCGTGCCTACGCGCCGTCGTTTTCCGAGGCGCGGCTGCAGGCGCTGCAGGCCCGCATCCGTCCGCATTTCCTCTTCAACAGTCTCAACACGGTGCTGGGCCTGATTCGTTTCAAAACCCGAAGCTTGCCGAGAGCACGCTGGAGAATCTGGCCGACCTGTTCCGCGTCTTCATGCGTGATGCCCGCGAGATGGTGCCGCTGGACGACGGGTGGTGACCTGCAAGGAATATCTGGCGATCGAGAAACTGCGACTGGCGCCGCGTCTGGATGTCTGCTGGAAGATCGACGGCATGCCGGGCGATGCGCTGGTGCCTTCGCTGCTGCTGCAGCCGCTGCTGGAAAATGCCGTTCACCACGGTATCGAACCGCGTACCGAGACGGGGGTGTTGAATATTTGCATCACCCTGGTGGGGGAGCGCGTGCGGGTCGAGATCGATAATCCCATTTCTACAACAGTAGCGTCGCGTCAGGTAACCAAATGGCCCTGTCCAACGTGCGGGAGCGATTGATGCTGCTTTATGATATGGCGGCCGAACTGAGAACAGGTCCGCAGGGCGACCGTTATCAGGTACTGCTTGAATTCCCCTACCGCAAAGAGAGACGACGACGAGATGTCCGACGCCACTTCAATCCTGATCGTTGATGACGAGGCGCCTGCGCGCGCCCGGCTGAGAGAGGTTCTGGCCGATCTGGCGCCGGAGTTTCCGCATCGCATCGTCGGCGAGGCATCCAACGCGCCCGAAGCACTGGCGCAGATCGAGTCGCAGCGTCCGCAGGTGGTACTGATGGACGTGCAGATGCCGGGCATGACCGGCATCGAGCTGGCACGCCACATTTCCGCACGTGCCGGCGAAAGTGACGGCAGCGATCCCAAGCCGATGCCGCTGATGATCTTCGTCACGGCCTTCGACGAATTTGCGGTTGATGCCTTCGAAGTCAACGCACTGGACTACCTGCTCAAGCCCGTGCGCGCCAGCGTCTGCTGGCTGCGCTGCTGCGTGCCCGCACGCTGATCCCGTCCGAGCATCTGGATGCCATCGACGCGCTGGCCAAGGCCACCAACACCCGTCGTCGTCACCTGTCGGTGCACGAGCGTGGTCGCGTCATCCTGGTGGCGCTGGAGCAGGTCATCTACCTGAAGGCCGAACTGAAATACATCACGGTGCGCACGCGCGAGCGTGAGATACCTGATCGAGGAATCGCTCACCTCGCTCGAAGAGAATTCAGCGACCGCTTCGTGCGCATCCACCGCAACGCGCTGGTGGCACGCCCGTCCATCGCCGGCTTCGAGCGCGTCTCGCCCTCGGGCGAGGGCGAGTCAGGGCGACCCGTACTGGCAGGTGGTGCTGCGCGGGTGCCTGATCGTCTGCCGGTCAGCCGTCGTCAGTGGTCCATCGTCAAGGGCCTGGTCAGCTGACCCGCTTCAGTCGACACCTTCCCGCCCGGGTTTCCATCCGGGCTGCACGCAGGGGCCGGTTCTTCCGGCCCCTTGTCGTTCTGGCGCGGCTGGCGTGCGTTCTGGCGCCCAAGCTCCTAGAATTCCGCTGGCGGGGTCGAATCCCCGATCCTGCCCTGATGCCGCCTGGCATCCTGTCATTTTCTGGAGCGCGCGCCGCATGACCGAATCCGCCTATTCCGCCCCCTGCGCATTGCCACGCGCGAAAGCCGACTGGCACTCTGGCGGGCCAACCATGTGGCCGAGCTGCTGCGCGCCCGTCATTCGGCTGCAGACGTCGCGCTGCTGGGCATGACCACCCGCGGGGACCAGATCCTGGACCGGCCGCTGGCCGAGATCGGCGGCAAGGGGCTGTTCACCAAGGAACTGGAGGTGGCGCTGTTCGACGGGCGTGCCGAACTGGCCGTGCATTCGCTCAGGATGTGCCGATGGACCTGCCCGAAGGTTTCGACCTGGCGGCAGTGATGACGCGGGCCGATGCGCGCGATGCCTTCGTGAGCACCCGGTATGCCTCGCTGGATGAGCTTCCGCCCGATGCGGTGGTGGGCACCTCCAGCCTGCGCCGGGCTGCCCAGCTGCAGGCGCGGCACCCGGGTTTTCGCATCCAGCCGCTGCGCGGCAACCTCGACACCCGCCTGGGCAAGCTGGATGCCGGTCAGTATGACGCCATCGTCCTTGCCGCTGCGGGACTGACCCGTCTGGGGCTGGCGGACCGCATTCGCCAGTACCTGCCGCTGGACGAGATGCTGCCGGCACCGGGGCAGGGCATGCTGGGTATCGAGATCCGGGCGGATCGTGACGATGTGCGCCAGGCCTTGCGCCTTCCTGAATGATCCCGAGGCAGCGCGCATTGCGGCGGCAGAACGCGCCGTGTCGCGCCAGCTGGGGGGCAACTGCAAGACACCGCTGGCTGCGCATGCCCGCTTCACCGCGCCCGGACAGATGCAGCTGGATGCGCTGCTGGCCGATGACGACGGACGCATTGCCCGCGTCACCCGTGTGGGTAAGGTGGCCGATCCGGAGGAGGCCCGCGTGATGGGCGAGGCCGTGGCCGCCGAACTGAAGGCGCAGCTTGCTGCCGCTCCGAAGCTGGCCGGACAGTCCTGATGCCTGAAGCTTCGGGGACGCGCGCTGCATCGGATGGGGCGCCGCCCATTCCGAACCTCATCCTGACCCAGGACGATGCCAGCGCGGCCGAATGGCGGGCGCTGCTCGAGCCGGCTGGCCTCGTTTCCTGTCACTGGCCGGCCTTCCAGATCGAGGCGCTGTCCGACGCAGACATCCTGGCGGCGTTCGACAGTGGCGCGGAGGGCGTCGTGCTCCCCAGTCCGGCCGCAGTTCGGGTCGTGGCCCAGGCGCTGCAACAGGGGCGGGCGTCGCTGGCCGTCCGCTGTCTGGGCCGGGCTGCCGGGGCCGGCAGTGCGCATGCCTTCACGCGGTATTTCGGTACCGGTCCTCGGCTGCTGGTGCCGCCTCCCTCCCTATCAGGACGCGGCCCATCTGGCGCGTCTCGTGCTCTGCCTTCAGCCGCTACCGCAGCGCATCGTGGTGCTCAATCGCCCGGACGGACGCCGCGAGTGGGCCGGCGTGCTGCAGGATGCCGGCATCCGGGTGGACTGGCAGCCTGCCTATCAGGCCCGGTGGTGCACGGCAGCGCCGGGCCGGTTTCATGGAAGCCTGGTGGGGCTGGCAGGCGGGCGCGCCCGACGCGGAGGTATCGGAACCTTTGGCCATGCAGGATCCGGACGAGACCGATGAAGACACGGCCCTGTCGCGTGATCTGCACTGGCTGATCGGTTCGGCATCGGTGTTGCGTACCGTGGCCGGCTGGCTGGCCACGCTGCCGCCCCAGGTGGCGCGTCCTGCAGCGCATCGCCCGGTCTGGCTGCCCCATCCCAGGCTGATCGAGGTGGCCCGAAACCTGGGTTTCGACAGTCCCAGGGTCTACCATGATCGGCAGCAGCTGATCGAGCGGCTACAATCGGAGGAATTTCGCTCGAAACGATGACACTGCTCACCCGGTGGGTGTCGGGCGGGTCGTCTGCCCCAGCAGTCGGCATCGTGTTCCGGGCCTCGTCAGCGCCACCGTCCCTGATGGCCTTGGGGCAGGGCGCATCCATTCCTGAGGATACGAAGTCTTGAGTTCCGAGCAGCAAAACAGCCCGCAGCGTGGCGCACCGGGGTCATCCGGCGCCACGGCATCGTCCGCCAGTGCGCCTGCCGGCAAGACGCCGGCTGCCGGCCAGGCCGGCAGTGGCAAGCCCGCTGAATCCCTCCCGCCCCGCCGCAGCTGCTGGTACCGGCAAGCCGCCGGCACCTCCCGCACCCGCATCGGAAAGCAGATCTCCGTGACGCCCCCATGGGCCGCACGGTTGGTCAGACATCCTCTGCCTCGGCCAGCCCCGCATCGGCCGCATCCGCTCTCAGCAAGACCCCGTCGGCCACGGCCGGCAGCACGTCGTCCGGCGGTGCAGCGTCTGCGCCCGGCACGGCATCGCCTGCCGCGGCTTCGGCGTCTCCGGCCGGCAGCAAGCCCGCCGAGGCCGGCAAGGGCGCCGCTGCGGCCCCCAGCCCCTTGCGTGCGGCAGCCTCCGGCACCGGTCTGGTCGTTTCGAACCCTCCATCAAGGCCAATTCGGGGGCGGCGCGGGTCGTGACGAGTCGAAGACCGTCTATGTGCAGCGGCGCGGCTGGGGCTGGCTGGCCGTGTCCGTGCTGGTCGTGATCGTTGCTGCTGCGGGCTGGTGGTACATGCAGCAGCGTTTCCTGGCACAGGAGCGCCAGAATGCCCTGCGCCTGCAGGAATCCGAAAGCCGGGCTGCCAGCCTGGAGGAACAGGTCCGCCAGCTGCGCGACCTCCAGCAGCAGCTGCAGACGCGTGGCAATGCGCTGGAAACCCGCGTGGCCGAGTCCTCGGCCCAGCAGGAGCAGCTGCAGGCCCTGTATGACGACGTGGCCCGGGTCCGGGGCGATGCCCGCCTGGCCGAAGTCGAGCGCGCCATCACGCTGGCCAACCAGCACCTGGCGGTGTCGGGCAACGTGAAGGGGGCGCTGCTGGCGCTGGAAGGTGCCGAGAAGCAGCTGGCCGACAGCGAACAGTCCCAGGCCATCGGCCTGCGTCGCGTCATCCTGCGGGACATCGAGAGCTGAAGTCGCTGCCCGAAGTCGATCTGGTCCGTTCGGTGGCCCGTATGGACGAGGTGCTGTCGCGCGTCGAGACGCTGCCCTTCCTGGGGGATCCGGACGCCCCGGCGGCAGACGCCCCTGGTGGTCTGGCCATGGCACCGGCCGCCACCGAGGAAGCGGCCCCCGAGGAGGAGCCTGCCGAAGCGCCGGCGGCCGATGAGCCGACCGACGACAGCCTGTCCGGCGAAGTTCAAACGGTGGTATCACGATCTGCTGGGCGCCGGTTCGCGCGCGGCTACCGCAGCACACGAAGAGTTCACCAGCCTGGTCAAGATCCGTCGCATCGACGAGCCCGATCGCTACCTGCTGGGTCCGGACCAGAAGCGCAGCATCCGTCAGGGCCTGCGCCTGCAGCTGCTCAGCGCGCGCATCAACCTGCTCAACCGCAACGAAGCCTTGTTCCGGCAGGACCTGGCCAAGAGCGTCGAGACCATCCAGCGCTTCTTCGATGTCAGAAGCCCGAGGTCAAGTCCTCCATCAACCTCCTGACCGAACCGCTAATCCGAGCCGCTGCAGCTGAAGCTGCCCACGCTGTCCGACAGCATGGCGGCCCCTGGCCGCGGCACGGGCTGAAAGCGAAGCGATTCTGATGATCCGTAACGCAATCTGGCTGTTGGTGGCGTTTGCCGGCGCCGTCGTCCTGGCCCTGTTCTTCCAGGGCAATCACGGCAACGTCACGCTGACCTGGCCCCCGTACCAGATCGAGCTCTCCAGCAACATGCTGCTGGTGCTGCTGATCATCGGCTTCCTGATCCTGCATCTGGCCCTGCTGCTGGTGCTGCGCACACTGGGGCTGCCCCAGCGCATCCGTCGCAAACGCGAGCAGCGCCGTCTGCAACGCAACAACCGCTCGCTGCAGGAGGCCGTGCTGGCCCACTTTGAAGGGCGTTTCGAGCGTGCCGAACGGCTGTCGGCCGCGGTGCTGGCCCATACGCCCGAAGGTAACCGCAAGGATCAGGGTGCGGCGGCTGCACTGCTGGCTGCGCTCTCGGCCCACCGGCTGGGCAACTATGCCCGCCGTGATGACTGGACGCGCCAGGCCGTGCGTCGGGGTGGCAAGAATGCGGCCCTGATGGCGCGCGCCGAGTTTGCCCTCGAAGATCACCAGCCCGAGAAGGCCCTGATGGCCGTCGGCCAGATCACGGCCGGGGGCGAGCAGCAGGTGGCCGCGCTGGAGACGGCACTGGCGGGCTATGGTCAGGCTGGTCGCTGGGATCAGGTGCTGGAAACGGTCCGTCAGCTCACGCGTCGGGGCAAGCTGGCCGCTAATGAGGCGGACAACCTGCGACTGTCGGCCTATCGGCAGCTGCTGGCGCGTCGGGCCGGCGATGCCGAGGCGCTCAATGCGCTCTGGAAGTCGCTCTCGGCCGATGAACGCAAGAAGGGCATGCTGGCCGCTCCCACCATGACGGCCCTGGCGGAAGCCAATGCCACGGGCGATGCGCGTCGCATCGGCATCGGGTTGCTCGACGATAGCTAGGACGAGGGCGTGCTGGAAGCCTACGCGTCCCTCAGCTCTGCCGGCTCGCCAGCGGCTGGAGCAGCTGGAACGCTGGCGCCTGCGCCACGGCGAGAAGCCCCGGCTGCTGGAGATGCTGGGACGCATCTGCGCATCGGAGCGCCTGTGGGGCAAGGCCGAAGGCTACCTGGTGGATTCGCTGCTGGCGGGTGATTCCGTCTCGGCACGGGTTGCCTTGGCCCAGCTCTATGAATCGGTCGGTCGTCCGCAGGAAGCCGCGCTGCAGTTCCAGTACGCTGCTCGCCTGTCGCTGGGTGAGCGCCCCCCGCTGCCCGAGCCGATCGGTGCTGCGTCGTTGACGGGCGTCGCCGGTGCAGGTGCGGGCGCACGAGGCGGCAGTTCGCCGTTGCCGCCGGATATTCCCGCACCCCGACTGCAGGGGCAGTCCGCACCTCATACCGCCCCTCTGGGACAGGGCAGGGGCACCCCTGCAGGCCTCGGCCCAGGAAGTCGAGGCTGCCCGCGGCACCCTGACGCAGGCGACGACGCCAGCGTCGACGCAGCCGACCGCAGGCGCTGCGCCGACGTCCGCTCAGGCCTCCGCAGGCAGCACGGCGCAGCCCGCCTCAGCCAGCACGGCACGGTCCACCGCTGCCAGCACGGCGCAGCCCGCCTCAACCAGCACGGCACGGTCCACCGCTGCCAGCACGGCGCAGTCCACTGCTGCCAGCACGACAGGCATCCCCGCTGCATCCCGGCCGTCGCCCGGTGTGGCAGCCACTCCCTCTTCCTCAACTCCTTCCACAGACAGGAAATCATGAATCTCGATCGCGTCGGTCCCGGCAAGAAGCTGCCCGAAGAATTCAACGTCATCATCGAAATCCCGATGAACTCCGATCCCGTCAAGTACGAGGTCGACGAGGAAACGGGTGCCCTGTTCGTGGATCGTTTCGTGGCCACCAACATGCGCTATCCGCACAACTATGGCTACATCCCCGAGACCATTGCTGAGGATGGTGACCCGGTGGACGTGCTGGTGATCACGCCGTACCCGCTGGTGCATGGCTGCGTGGTGCGCTGCCGCGCCCTGGGCCTGCTGAACATGGAAGACGAAGGCGGTGGCGATGCCAAGCTGCTGGCCGTGCCCATCGACAAGCTGCTGGCCACCAACAAGAACGTGAAGACGGCCGATGATCTGAACCCGCTGGTGCTGGCCCAGATCAAGCACTTCTTCGAGCATTACAAGGATCTGGAGCCCGGCAAGTGGGTCAAGGTCGGTGCCTGGGAAGGTCCCGAGGCTGCTGCCAAGGAAATCCTGGCCGGCATCGAGCGCGGCAAAGGCCCACAAGTCGGCCTGATCGCGTCCTGCCCACCCCGTCCCCGGATATTCTTCGATGAGCCTGAAGATCGCGTGCGCCCAGCTGAACCAGCGTGTGGGCGACATGGCCGGCAATGCCGAACGCATCATCGCCGCTGCGGCGCGTGCAGCCGGGGAGGGCGCCCAGGTGCTGCTCACCCCCGAGCTGTCGCTGTGCGGCTATCTGCCGGGGGACAATCTGTTCCGGCCCGCCTTCCAGCAGCAGGTCGATGCCGCCGTCGAGACCATTCGACAGGCCTCGGCAGAGCAGCCGGGACTGCACTGGGTGGTGGGGTATCCGGTTCTGCGCGAAGGTCGGCGCTACAGCGCCGCCGGTGTCTTCCATCAGGGGCGCCGGGTGGCCGAATACCTGAAGGCCGAGCTGCCTGATTACGGGGTCTTCGACGAGACGCGCTACTTCCAGCCGCAGGCCGATGCCACTGTCTTCACGGTGGCGGGCGTGCGCTGTGCACTGCTGACCTGCGAGGACACCTGGCTGCCGGCTGCACCGGCTCGCGCCAGGACAGCCGGGGCCGAGCTGGTGCTCAGCCTCAATGCCTCGCCGTTCCAGTCGGCCAAGGGCGACCTGCGGGCCGACACGCTGCGCAGCAATGTCTGTGCACAGGGCATGGCCGTCGTGGCCTGCAACCTGGTGGGCGGTCAGGATGAGCTCGTCTTCGACGGCCAGAGTCTGGCGCTGGACGCTCAGGGGCGTCTGGCAGCCCGGGCACCGTCCTTTGTCGAGGATCTGCTACTGGTCACGGTCGAACGGGGCGCCGATGGTGCACTGGCACTTGCCGGCAGCATGGCCCCGGCGCTGGAGCGTCTGCCCGAGATCTATCAGGCCCTGGTGCTGGGCATCCGCGACTACATTGGCAAGAACGGTTTTTGGCGGGGTGGTGCTGGGGTTGTCGGGTGGCATCGATTCGGCACTGACGCTGGCCCTGGCGGTGGATGCGCTGGGGGCCGAACGGGTGCGCACCGTCATGATGCCGTCGCCCCTATACGGCCGACATTTCGCTGGCCGATGCCAAGGACATGGCGGCCCGGCTGGGAGGTGAAGCACGAGGTGCTGCCCATTGCACCGTGCTTCGACGCCTTCCGCGGGACGCTGGCCAACACCTTTGCCGGCCTGCCCGAGGACCTGACCGAAGAGAACATCCAGGCCCGCATCCGGGGCACGCTGCTGATGGCCATTTCAACAAGACGGGCTGGTTGGTGCTTACCACCGGCAACAAGTCCGAGCTGGCCGTCGGTTACAGCACCCTCTATGGCGACATGGCCGGGGCTTTGCACCGCTCAGGACGTGCTCAAGACGGTCGTCTATCAGCTGTCCAACTGGCGCAATGCCCAGTCGCCCGTCATTCCCGAGCGCATCATCACCCGGCCGCCCAGCGCCGAGCTGCGCCCCGACCAGACCGACCAGGACTCCCTGCCGCCCTACGATGTGCTGGACCGCATCATCCAGGGCTACATGGAGCAGGATCGCCCGGCTGCCTCGCTGGTGGCCGAGGGGCTGCCGGCGGATGCCGTGGCCCAGGTGGTCCGTCTGCTGCGGCTGGCCGAATACAAGCGTCAGCAGGGGCCGGTGGGGCCGCGAGTCACCGCCCGGGCCTTCGGTCGTGACTGGCGCTATCCCATCACATCAGCCTTCCGTGAACCAGTCGGCGGACAGGGCGCCTGAAAGGGGTTAGGCTAGCCGGGTCACGTGTCGACAGTCTGAACGTCCCGGCCTACAACGAATTGGAGAGATTCATGAAAGAGATCACGGCAGTCATCAAGCCGTTCAAACTCGATGAAGTCCGTGAAGCCCTGGCCGCGGTCGGTGTCACCGGCCTGACGGTCACCGAAGTGAAGGGATTCGGGCGCCAGAAAGGGCATACCGAGCTGTATCGCGGCGCCGAATACGTGGTCGACTTCCTGCCCAAGCTGAAGATCGACGTGGTGGTTTCCGACGAAAACCTCGATGCCGTCATCGACGCCATCGTCAAGGCTGCGCGGACGGGCCGCATCGGCGACGGCAAGATCTTCGTGCGCAGCGTCGAGCAGGTCATCCGCATCCGCACCGGCGAGATCGACGAAGCCGCCGTCTGATTCAGCCCGCCTCCTGCGGCCGGCTGGCCTGCCGCAGCAGCACCAGCAGCGCGCCGCTGCCTCCCATGGAGGGTGGTGCCTGGCAGAAGGCGATCACCTCCTTCTGCTGCGGCAGCCAGCGCAGCACCTTGTCCTTCAGCACCGGCTGTCGCCCCTCCGATCCCAGCCCCTTGCCGTGGATCACCCGCACGCAGCGCAAGCCGTTCCGGCGTGCCTGGCTGATGAAATACACCACCTGTTCACGCGCCTCGTCGGTGCGCAGCCCGTGCAGGTCCAGCTGGGCCTGCACCGTCCAGTGGCTTTGCGCAGCCGTGCCAGCGCATCCTGTCCCCCACCGGCGCGCCGAAAGGAAAGCGCCTCGTCCGCCTCCAGCAGCTGCTCGATGTCGATCTCGTCCGACAGCGACTGCGCCAGCGCCTGCTGCTCGTCCTGCTGGCGCTGACGCGCCTGAGGCGAACGGTGGCGTGTTTCCGGCTCGCGGCGTCCGGTGGGCCTGCAGGGGCGTCACGTCCGCCACCTGCGCTGGAAGACTTCCGCCTCGGCCTTGAGCCGGGCGGCCTCGCGCCGTCGGGCTTCGGTCTGGGCGCGCTCGGCGGCGGCCCGGGCTTCATCTCGCCGGCCAGCCGGCCCTAGGTCTTCCAGCCGCAGCCGGATCGGCATCAGTCCTGGCCTTCCAGGTAGCGCTGGGCGTCCAGCGCTGCCATGCAGCCCGTGGCTGCACTGGTGATAACCTGCCGATAGATGTGGTCCCTGCACGTCGCCGGCGGCGAAGACGCCAGGCACGCTGGTGGCCGTGGCATTGCCGTCCAGGCCGCTGCGCGTGCGGATGTAGCCGTTGTTCATCTCCAGCTGGCCCGTGAACAGCTCGCTGTTGGGCGTATGGCCGATGGCGATGAACACGCCGGTGAGCGGCACCGTGCTTTCCTCGCCGGTCTTGTTGTTCTTGACGCGCATGCCGGTCACGCCACTGGCATCACCCAGCACTTCCTGCAGCTCGCTGTCCCACAGCATGCGCACCTTGCCCTCGGCTTCCTTCTCCATCAGCCGGTCGATCATGATCGGCTCGGCACGCAGTCGGTCACGTCGATGCACCACCGTCACGCGGCTGGCGATGTTGCTCAGGTAGAGCGCCTCTTCCACGGCCGTGTTGCCGCCGCCGATCACGGCCACTTCCTGGTTGCGGTAGAAGAAGCCGTCACAGGTGGCGCAGGCCGAGACGCCCTTGCCGGCAAAGGCAGTCTCCGACTCCAGGCCCAGATAGCGTGCCGAGGCACCGGTGGCGATGATCAGTGCGTCGCACGTGTAGGTGCCGCTGTCACCCGTCAGCACGAAGGGACGCTGCGACAGGTCCGCCTTGTTGATGTGGTCGAAGACAAGCTCGGCCTCGAAGCGCTCGGCGTGGGCCTGGAAGCGCGCCATCAGCTCCGGGCCCTGGACCCCGTTCACGTCGGCAGGCCAGTTGTCCACCTCGGTCGTTGTGGTCAGCTGTCCCCCCTGGATGAGACCGGTGATCAGCAGCGGCTTCAGGTTGGCGCGCGCCGCATAGATGGCGGCGGTGTAGCCGGCCGGGCCGGAGCCCAGGATCAGCAGACGGGTATGACGTGGGGCGCTCATCGAAAGGCTCTCCTTGGCTGAACGTTGCAGAAATTCCAAAAAAACAACCACTGGGCGGCCAGAAGGCCGTAGGTGTCGGACCCATCGACCGCCGGACGGAAATTATAAGAAGCTATCGTCCATGTACCTGAAGGCGAAGGTCGTCGTTTTCAACTTTCATACATCCAGGGGGCATTCCGGACAGGTTCCTGTCGCGACCGCATCGGCGGCACAACAGATCCATGACACCTTTCCGGAACGCCCGACCACCTGGAACCATCGAGAACTGGCATGTCACAAGAGCAGAACATTGCATTCCTGCGGCGGGTACCGCTGTTTTCCGGCCTGACCGAGCAGCAGATCGAGCGTCTGGCCGCCGGCAGTGTCCGCCGCAACTTCCCCCGGGGCCGGGTCATCGTCACCGAAGGCGAGCCTTCGCAGTCCCTCTACATCCTGCTGTCGGGCCGCGCCAAGGTGCAGCGTTCCGACACCGAGGGCAAGGAAGTCATCCTGGCGGTCATCGGCCCGGGCGAGTGCTTCGGCGAGATGAGCCTGATCGACGACTCGCCGCGCTCGGCCAGCGTCATCACCATCGACACCAGTGATTTCATGGCCATCAACAAGGAGAGCTTCAAGTCGATGATGCTCTCCAGCCCCGAGATGTCCCTGCGCATCATGGCCGGCCTGGTACGCCGCCTGCGTGAGGCCGACAAGAAGATCGAGACGCTGGCGCTGCTGGATGTCTACGGCCGTGTTGCCCGCGTGCTGCTGGACATGTCCGAGAAGGTCGGCGAGGAGCGCATGATCCGCAGCCGTCTGCCGCGCCAGGAGATCGCCAAGATGATCGGTGCCTCCCGTGAGATGGTCTCGCGCGTCATGAAGGGTCTGGAAACCGAGGGCTACATCGTGCCGCTGCCCGAAGGCAAGGTGCTGCTGCGCGAGAAACTCAGCAGCTATCTGGCCTGAACGATAGCCCACACACGACCGAAACCCCCGGAGGATTCGTCCCGTCCCCAGTCAAGGCGGTATGATCAGGGGTTCCACCCAATTTCCGGAGGACAAGGGAACGATGGCGCGCAGCGCAGCTCAGGCAACCGCCAATGAACACTGGGCCAGTCGGCACATCGGGCTTTCCGGGCGGGCCATCCGCCCTGTTGCGGGAAGCCCGCTGGATCGTCCTGTGCTTCCTTGCCATCTTTCTCTTTCTGATCCTGCTCAGCTAGCAACCCGGTTGATCCGGGCTGGTCGCATGCCGTCACCACCCGCCAGGTCCACAACCTCGGCGGGCGCATCGGTGCCTGGTTCGCCGACCTCATCCTGTACCCTGTTCGGGCTCTCGGCTTACCTGTTCTCGTTCTTTCTCATGCTGCGGGTGCTGGCCAGCTACCGGCGCCTGCATCAGGAAGCCCAGCTGGCGCGCACGCTGCCGCTGGCCGATGCCAAGCCGGCCAGTCGCGGCCCGCACGGTCAGCCAGAACGCCGATGCCCCGGAGACTCTGCCGCCTTCCCGCTTTTGCCTGGGAACGCTGGATCGGCTTCATCCTGCTGCTGGTCGGGTGCAGCGCCCTGGAAGGCTCGCGTCTCTACAACCTGAGCGCCAATCTGCCGCTGGCCCCCGGAGGGCTGCTGAGGGGCACTGGTTGCCGGGCCTGTCCACGTCATGCTGGGTGCCGTCGGCGGCACGCTGGCGCTTCTGCTGCTCATCGCCATCGGCTTCAGCCTCGCCACGGGCGTCTCCTGGATGTCCATCTTCGAGCGTACCGGGGCTGTCCTGGAAGGCAGCATCGACTACATCCGCCAGAAACTCGTTGCTCGTGCCGATCGTCAGGCCGGCGCGCGTGCGGCCCGTCAGCGGGGCAACCTGCTGGGGCGTGCGCCCGTGGATCTGGACGGTGACGAGAGCGGTGCGCCGCTGATCCGTCCTGCCCGACTGACCCAGGGCAGCACCGCCAGCGCGGGCGAACCCGACGAAGACGATATCTATCTGGATGACGACACCCTGCCGGCTCCGGGTCGCAGGGCAGGGCGCAGCAGCCGTGATGCCGGCGGTCCCGACACCGTGACGGGCAGCATGGCCGGTGCATCGCCCAGCCTGGATGGTCCCTGCCACCGGAACTGCCCATGGGGGCAGGGCGTGCGTGCCGCCGACCCTGAGGATGCCGAGGTGCATCGGGCAGCCACCTCGCTGGCGCGACAGATGCCGACGAGGCCCCGGCCCGTGGAGGCCTGTTCGGGGGCCTTCTGAGTCGCGTCGCGGGTGCCGCCAAGGATGCCGTCTCCGGCGGGCGGGAAGGTGTCTCCGATCGCCATGGGGCCGTCGAGCCCACCATTGCCGGCTTTGGCGAGCCCGGGCTGGATGACGATCCCGACATGCCTGCTACTCGCGGCGCCACCGCAGGCGCAGCATGGCAGGAACTGCATCCCTGCCCCTTCGGGGCGCGGATCGGAGGGCGCAGCTCAGTCCCTCGGTGCCAGCCACGCACCCACCACAAACGTTTCGCATGGCGGCGCATCGCACGGCAACGCCTACGTCGGCCAGACCGTCGGGGTCCAGCGCGAACCCGTGCGTGAAAGCACCACCATCAGCAAGCCTCAGCCCGCCCCGGTGTACCGTCACCAGGGCGAAGATTCCCCGCTGCCCGACCTGGCGCTGCTGGATGCGCCGCCGGCCACCGTCGAGACGATGTCGCCCGAGACGCTGGAATACACCTCGCGCCTCATCGAGAAGAAGCTGTCCGACTTCGGCATCTCGGCTACCGTGGTCCATGCCTACCCGGGCCCCGTCATCACCCGCTACGAGATCGAGCCCGCCACCGGCGTCAAGGGCAGCCAGATCGTCAACCTGGCCAAGGACCTGGCCCGGTCGCTCTCCGTCATCTCGTTGCGTGTGGTCGAGACCATCCCCGGCAAGAACCTCATGGGCCTGGAGCTGCCCAACCCCCGCCGCCAGGGCGTGCGCCTCTCGGAGATCATCGGCTCGCGCGTCTACGTCGACGCCAAGTCCCCCGTCACCGTCTCGCTGGGCAAGGACATCGCCGGCAACCCGGTCGTGGCCGATCTGGCCAAGATGCCCCACCTGCTGGTGGCCGGTACCACCGGCTCCGGCAAGTCCGTGGGCATCAACGCCATGCTGATGTCCATCCTCTACAAGGCTGACCCCTCCCAGGTCCGGATGATCCTCATCGATCCCAAGATGCTGGAGATGAGCGTCTACGAGGGCATTCCCCACCTGCTGGCGCCCGTCGTGACCGACATGCGCCAGGCGGGCCACGCCCTGAACTGGTGCGTTGGCGAGATGGAGCGTCGCTACAAGCTGATGAGCAAGCTTGGCGTGCGCAACCTGGCCGGCTACAACGCCAAGATCGCCGATGCCGAGAAGCGCGAAGAGTTCATCCCCAACCCCTTCTCGCTCACCCCGGACGCACCCGAGCCGCTTTCCAAGCTGCCCATCATCGTCGTCGTCATCGACGAGGCTGGCCGACCTGATGATGGTCGTCGGCAAGAAGATCGAGGAACTCATCGCCCGTCTGGCGCAGAAGGCCCGTGCCGCCGGCATCCATCTGTCCTGGCCACCCAGCGGCCTTCCGTCGACGTCATCACCGGCCTCATCAAGGCCAACATCCCGTCGCGGATTGCCTTCCAGGTTTCCTCCAAGATCGACTCGCGCACCATCCTTGACCAGATGGGGGCCGAGACCCTGCTGGGCCAGGGCGACATGCTCTACCCTGCCTGCCGGTACCAACCTGCCGCAGCGCGTTCACGGCGCCTACGTCGCCGACGACGAAGTCCACAAGGTCGTCACCAGCTGGCGCGAAGTCGGCGGCGAGCCCGACTACATCGAAGGCATCCTCGAAGGCGGCGTCCCCGAAGAGACCAACACCGGCAGCGCCGTCGGCTTTCGGAGGCCTGTCCAGCACCCTGGCCGAAGCCGGCATGGACGGCGAAAGCGACCCCATGTATGACCAGGCTGTTGCCATCGTCCTGCAGCACCGTCGCGCATCGATCTCGCTGGTGCAGCGTCACCTGCGCATCGGCTACAACCGCGCTGCCCGCCTGCTGGAACAGATGGAGCGCTCCGGCATCGTCTCGCCCATGACCAGCAACGGCAACCGGGACATCCTGGTCCCGGTCAGCTAGAGGCGGGGCGAGGCGGAAGGCTGATGCGCGCCGGGCTGCCGACAGTCCGTCCGGCAGCCTGATAGCCCGGTAGCCTGGCCGGGCCCCGTCCCCATCATTTCCACCGTCACGCTTCTGCCCGGCATCCTGCACTGACCGGGCCGATGCCTCTGCGCGTTCAGCCGACGGGCGAGACGGCCTGATATGAAACACGCTGCCTCCCGGGTCTGCGTTGACCTACCTGTTTTATCGGGTCCGCGGGAGGGCGGCGCGGCTGCGCTGTTTGCAGCGTGTGACAATCGACCTTTTGCCCTTCGCGGGCTGCAATCTCCATGTCGCTGGCCCGGCGGGACCAGATCCAGCCTTGCTTCAGGCGACATGACGGATCGATGAAATGGCAGCCATGAAGGGTATTGCGTTTCTGGAGGTCTGGTTGTCGCATGAATGTCCTATCTCGTATCGTTGGCATGGAAGAAGCTGTGTGTGGTGCTGGGCGGGCTTGGCCTGCTGAGTACTGGCGCCTGGGCGCAGGACGGCGGGTATTCAGGTCAGGTTGGTGGAGGTGGCGCCTATGGCCAATCACCTTCCTACGGCGCGGAAGGCGTGCCGTCTGGCATCAGGGGCGAGGCGAGCGCGGCTGGTCAGGTTGAATCCGACGCGGGCACGGGCATCAAGCAGGATCGGGGACCCATCCAGAATCGGCGGCGGCGCCGAGGATGGGGTCCAGTTCGCGCTGGGCGTGGGTCTGGCCACCGGGCCGCGCCACCTGGGGTCTGACAGAGACGGCAACAGGCCTGTCGGGCATCTTCTCGGTGAAGTACGGACCTTTCTTCCTGGATTCGATGCGCGGGCTGGGTGCCGAGTACAGCACGCCCTTCGGACTGCACATGAGTGCGGCGCTCTCCTACGATCCCGGCCGTTCCGAGAAGGACGGGAGTGGGAACTACTGGAGCAGTGGCGGTGAGGAGCTTCAGGGCCTGGGCAAGGTCAAGCGCAGTGCCACCATCGACGTGGAGCTTTCTAGGACGTAGCCGATTGGCTGGCGGTGAATGTGGGCGGAGAGTTTGCCATTTCGGGGCAGAAGCACCGCGGCAGCAGTGCACGACCGGCTTTGGCCCTGCGGCCGTGGACGACGGAAACCGACCAGGTGGAACTTGGGCTGTCGGCCATGTTCGGGGACAAGGACTACAACAAGACGTACTTTGGCGTGACCCCGGAGCAGTCACTGCGCAGCCGCTATGGCCAGTTCAATGCTGAAAGCGGCGTGTATGCGTATTCACTGGGTGCCCAGTGGACGCACGTGATCGACGAGCACTGGGCGACGCTGGTGGCAGGTGAGTACCATCAGTTTTCCAGCAAGATCAAGAAGAGCCCGATCGTGCGGGACAGCTCGGGTGTGACGGCGTTCGTGGGGCTCCACTACACCTTCTGAGCATTCCGGCCCCCGTCCAGACGACAGGGGCTGTCGGAAGGCCGTTGGAATCTTCCTGACAGGGAGCCATGAGGACTCTGCTCCCGCATGGGAGTCTGCCTCCCCATGGGATCTGTCCCCCATGCCTGGCGTCTCCGTCCAGGCTTTCAAGAGGCTTCCTGCTGCGAGGAAGCCCGGATGGAAACTCCTCAGAACGTCAGCAGCAGCACGGCGCAGACGCCGGACATGACGGTGGCAAAGCCGTAGCAGACAATCTGGGCGCCCACGCCCGTGTGAAAGCCCAGGTCGTGCAGCGAATGGCACAGACGATGCATGGCGTGGTAGAGGAAGAGCGCCACGACGGCCAGGATGGCGATCTTGCCGGGCCACCACTGGGCAAAGGCCAGCACGCGGGTGTAGCTGAGTGTTCCGGTGGGCAGCAGGATGCCCAGCGGCACCAGGATGGTGGTGACGAGGATGAGCATGGGGCCGAACATGGCCGAAAGCACGCCACCGGCACCGAACAGGGACCAGACGATGGGTTCGTGGGTGCGCTTGAGTGGGGCTTCGTCGACGGTATGGGATGGGGTCATGGTCAACTGCCTGTCTGTTGTCTTGGGCTTGTGAAGGGTCTTTCCGCGCGTGGCGCGATCAGGGCGCCGTCAGCAGGAAGAGCGCGAGCAGGACGATGCTGGCTCCGGCAAAGCCGACCAGCGCGCCATTGACGATCAGCTTGTCGGGCACGGGCCGCCGCTTGATGAAGAGCAGCGGGGCCGTCTTGGGCATGACCAGGAACCAGGTGATGGCGTGGTAGGTGACCAGGGCCAGGGTGGCCAGATTGATGATCATCCACAGCGGCGATCGCAGGCTGGCGATGAAGCCGTCGAAGGCTTCGGGACCCGCGTGCAGCTGGAAGAGGCCATACAGCACCAGCAGGGCGTAGTAGGCCACGGCCACCGAGGTGAGCTCACGCACCATGTAGCGCTTGTAGGCGTTGCGGCCGTGCATGTACCAGCCAGCCATGGGACGGTGGTAGGTCTTGACCTGCCGTAGGGGGGCGACTCTGCGTCGGGGTTGATTCATGGTCTTCGGACTCCAATACGGTTTCTGTCAGTTTGCTTCCGGGGGCGGACAGGGCCGCCCCGCCGATTACTGCGGGGCCTTGCTCGTCGCCTTCTTCTTGGCGCGGGGCATCAGGAAGCGGAAGAAATAGTCCTGGGTGGAGTTGACCTTGTTGAGGTTGATGGCGCGGGCCGGGTCGACACCCTTGGGGCAGACGACCGAGCATTCACCCACCAGCGTGCAGCCCCAGACGCCGCTTTCGGCGTTGATGACCGGCATGCGCTCGGCCTTGCCCTCATCCCGGGAGTCGGCGTTGTAGCGCTGCAGAAGCGCCAGCGCGGCAGGACCGGTGAACTCGGAATTGAGCCCGTATTGCGGACAGGCGGCATAGCACAGCATGCAGTTGATGCACTGCGAGAACTGGTAGTACTGGTCCATCTGCGCCGGCGTCTGCAGATTGGGACCGATCCGCCGGCGTCCTGGGCTCTTCGGTGATGATGTAAGGCTTGACGCGCTCGAGCTTGGCCAGGAAGTCGCTCTGGTCCACGGCCAGGTCGCGCACGATGGGGAAGTGCGACAGGGGCGCGATGCGCAGGGTGCCAGGGTAGTAGTCGCGCAGGAAGGCCTGGCAGCTGAGCACCGGGCATGTCGTTGGCCATCATGCCGCAGCTGCCGCAGACCGCCATGCGGCACGACCACCGGTAGGTGAGGCTGCCATCCAGATGGTCCTTGATGTACTGCAGGCCATCGAGCACCGACATGTCGTGCGTGAAGGGAACTTCATACGACTGGTAGCGCGGGGCGCTGTCGGTGTCGGGGGTTGTAGCGCATGCACTCGATGGTGATGGTGCGCGTCTCAGCACCCTGAGCATGCGTGGATGCAGCGGCCTGGCCCGTCGGAGCCTGGGATGTGCTGCTGGCCGATGCAGGGGCTGTGGCGCTGGTCGTGGCGGGGCGGTGGTGTCCGCCAGCCTCGGTCTCGTCGTGCCGCACCCGGCGCAGGACGGTTTCCTGCAGGGTTTCCATTGCTGTCACGGTGGCTGTCGTCATGGTCAGGACATCTCCGCTTTCTTGCCGGCGCCGCCATAGACGCGGGCACGGGGTTGAGACTTGGTGATCACCACGGGTTGCAGGGTGATGTCGGGGGCACCATCGCCGGTGTAGTGGGCCAGCGAGTGCTTCATGAACTGGGCGTCGTCACGCTCGGTGTAGCCGTCCAGTCGCTGGTGGGCCCCCCGGGATTCCTTGCGCTGCAGGGCCGAATGCGCCATGGCCTGCGCCACCTCCAGCGAGTAGCCCAGCTCCAGGGTGGTGAGCCAGTCGGTGTTGAAGGCGAGGCTGTGGTCGTCGATGCGCACGCGGCGATAGCGTTCCCGCAGCTCGGCCAGCTTGTCGCAGGTGGCCTGCATGCCTTTCTCGTCGCGGTAGATGCCCACGCCGTCTTCCATGGCCACACGCATCTCGTCGCGGATGGTGGCGGGCCGCTCGGCGCCGGAGCCGGCATTGCGAGCCGGGTCCAGCCAGGCCATGATGCGCCGTTCGGCGTCTTCAGCCTGCTTGAGCGTGGCGGTGTCGGCCTGGCCACGGCCGCGCTCGGCCGCCACGGTGGCCGCACCTTCACCGGCCAGGCGGCCGAAGACCAGCAGCTCGGCCAGCGAGTTGGAACCCAGGCGGTTGGCACCGTGGATGCCGACGCTGGAGCATTCGCCGGCGGCGAAGAGCCCCTGGATGGGGGTCTGGCAGCGGCCGTCGGTGAGGATGCCGCCCATGGTGTAGTGCACGGCCGGGCAGACGGGGATGGGATCCTTCACCGGGTCGACACCGGCAAAGGTCTCGGCGGCCTCGGCGATGAGCGGCAGGCGCTCGTGGATCTTCTTCTCGCCCAGGTGGCGCAGGTCCAGGTGGACGGCCGGGCCGTGCGGGGTGTCGACGGTGCGACCTTTCTGGCGCTCATGCCAGAAGGCCTGCGAGAGCCGGTCACGCGGGCCAAGCTCCATCGCCTTCGGACGCGGCCAGGGATCCAGCGGGCCCAGGCCGTAGTCCTGCAGGTAGCGATACCCGTCGCGGTTGACCAGGATGCCGCCTTCACCGCGGCAGCCTTCGGTCATGAGAATGCCGGAACCCGGCAGGCAGGTGGGGTGGTACTGCACGAACTCCATGTCGCGCAGCGGCACTCCAGCCCGGTAGGCCATGCCCATGCCGTCGCCGGTGAGGGTGCCGGCGTTGGTGTTCTGCCGGAACACGCGGCCTGCGCCGCCCGTGGCCATGACCACGGCATTGGCAAAGAGCGCCAGACGCTCGCCGCTGGCGATCTCGACGGCCAGCACGCCACGCACGTGGCCATCCTCGACCAGCAGGTCGGTACAGAAGAACTCGTCGTAGCGCCGGATCTGCGGGTACTTGAGCGAGGTCTGGAAGAGGGTGTGCAGGATGTGGAAACCGCTTCGGTCGGCCGCGAACCAGGTGCGGGGCACCTTCATGCCGCCGAAGTAGCGGACGTTGATGTGTCCGTCATCCTTGCGGCTCCAGGGGCAGCCCCACTGCTCCAGCTGGATCATCTCTTCAGTACAGTGCTCGACGAAGTATTCGACCACGTCCTGTTCGCAGAGCCAGTCACCGCCGGAGACGGTGTCGTCGAAGTGGTTGTCCAGGCTGTCGTCGGGGCGAATGACGCCTGCCGAGCCGCCTTCGGCCACGACGGTGTGTGAACGCATGGGAACAACCTTGGAGACCAGAGCGATCTCCAGCCCAGGGTTGAGTTCGGCGGCCGCAATGGCGGCGCGCAGTCCGGCACCGCCGCCCCCGAGGACGATGATGTCTGCCGTTGCTGTATGCATGAGGCTCCCTGTCCGGTTATTGACATAGTTTTGCACATTATCAGGGAGGATCAGAGGCCTAGGGGGATGGTCGGGTTTGTTGGCTTGATGGGGGTCAAGGAGTGTCTGTTAGCTAGGCCATTCGTTCACTTTTCGACCTGGATCCATGCCTGACATCACTCGTTTTCCTGTCATTGTTTCCGATGTTTCCGGTGCTTTTCCGATCGTTGCAGGGGGCGCGCGCCGTGTTGCCGCAAGGCAACGGACAGGGCTTGATGCTGTCGCTGATGGTGGCGGGCGCGCTGGGCGTCGGGAGCGTTCAGGCACAGACGCAGGTGGTGCCGTCCGGAAAGGTGACGGAAGTGCAGGCGGCTGATGGAGCCGTGAGTGCCGGGAAGGCCTCGGCTTCCCGGGGGACGGCAGCCCAAGGGCAGGGGATTGCCCAGCTGCGGCGCTTTGCCACCCGAACGCCGGCCGCGACGGGCACGTTCGTGCAGACGCAGCTGGCAGGTGGCGGGCGCGGCGGTTCGGCGCGTTCCAGCGGCAGCTTTGCGTTCGCGCGGCCGGGCAATTTCCGCTGGGAGATCGACAAGCCCGATCCGCAGCTGATCGTGACGGACGGGAAGAAGCTGTATTTCTACGATGAAGGACTTTCGGCAGGTGACGGTCCGCGAGGCCAGCGAAGCGATCCAGGCGACACCGGCGGCGGTGCTGTTCGGCGTGGGTGACCTGGACGAGGCATTCAAGCTGTCGGAGTGGGCCAGTACAACGGGTTGCCTGGGTGGAAGCGGTGCCCCGCTCGGCCGATAGCGGTTTTGACCGGATCCGGATCGGGATGCGGGACGGGCTGCCGGTGGTGATGGAGGTGGTGGATGCGTTTCGGGCAGATCAATCGCTTCGAATTCGGCAAGCTGTCCACGAAATGAGCGGATTCCGGCCGAGCGCTTCCAGTTCAAGGTGCCGGCCGGCGTGGATGTGCTGGAGTGACTGGCGCATCAGGGAGCAAGCGTGATGGATGGTGATCTGTTCGACGATCTGCCCGAGGCGGTGCCGGAACAGGTTCCGCAGCAGTCACGCACAGACCCAGGCTGAGGCTCAGGGCCGCCACGCAGACACGAGGCGCCGCAGTCGGAAACAGCAGTGGCGTGCCGCTGGCAGAGCTGCTGAGGCCCGGCGACGCTGGATGAGGTGATCGGGCAGAAGCACCTGCTGGGGCCGGACCGGCCGCTGCGGCTGGCATTCGAGTCGGGGACAGCCGCATTCGATGATCCTCTGGGGGCCGCCAGGCGTGGGCAAGACCACGCTGGCACGGCTGACGGCGAACGCCTTCGGGCATGAATTCATTGCGCTGTCGGCCGTCTTTTCGGGGGTGAAGGATATCCGTTCGGCGATGGAGCAGGCCGAGCGCAACCTGCAGGCGGGGCGCCACACCATCCTCTTCATCGACGAGATCCACCGTTTCAACAAGGCGCAGCAGGATGCCTTGCTGCCCTATGCGGAATCGGGGCTGATCACGCTGATCGGGGCAACGACCGAGAATCCGTCCTTCGAGGTGAATTCCGCGCTGCTGTCGCGCGCGCAGGTCTATGTGCTGAAGTCGCTGGACGACGAGGAGCTGAAGGCGCTGGTCGAACGTGCACGGACGCGAGCCCTGCCGGGACTGGCGTTTCGAGCCGGCAGCCATCGACACGCTGGTGGGCTATGCCGACGGCGACGCGCGACGGATGCTGAACCTGCTGGAGCAGACCGCCACCGCAGCACGGGCAGCCGGGGTGGCGCAGATCACGCCGGCCTTCCTGGAGCAGGCACTGTCCCTGAATGCGCGAGCGCTTCGACAAGGGCGGCGACAGCTTCTATGACCAGATCTCGGCCCTGCACAAGTCGGTGCGGGGTTCCCATCCCCGATGCGGCGCTGTACTGGCTGTGCCGGATGCTGGATGGTGGAGCAGACCCGCGCTACCTGGCACGTCGCATCGTGCGGATGGCGTGGGAGGACATCGGGCTGGCAGACCCGCGTGCCATGCAGCTGGCCAACGATGCGGCCGCTACCTATGAACGCCTGGGCAGCCCCGAAGGCGAGCTGGCGCTGGGGCAGGCGGTGATCTATCTGGCCATGGCGGCCAAGAGCAATGCGGGCTACATGGCCTACAACCAGGCGGCAGCCTTCGTGAAGAAGGACAAGTCACGGCCGGTGCCGGTCCACCTGCGCAACGCACCCACCAAGCTGATGAAGGAGCTGGGTTACGGCCATGCCTATCGCTACGCGCATGACGAGCCCAATGCCTATGCCGCCGGTGAAACCTATCTGCCGGAAGGGATGCGCGAACCGGGCTGGTACAAGCCCGTGCCACGCGGGCTGGAGCTGAAGATCGGCGAGAAGCTGACGCAGCTGCGGGCGTGGGATGCGGAGGCTCGGCGCCGTGAAAGAAGCAAGGCAAGAAGCACTGCGTCGCCTCATGATACGGCGCCGAACCAGGAAGAGCAGTAGAGAGCAGTGAGCAGCTTGTTTCAGGTGCTTTTCGACGCTGCAGGGGCTATGCTGTGCCCCTGCGTGGCCTGTCGTGACCGAAAGGGCCTGAACCGCTTTTACCGTCCCTGTGTCTGGCGCCGCTTGCGCACCGCCCTGTGCCAGTGTCTGCAGCACGGGAATGGTCTGTTCCATGCTCAGGCAGGCGTCGGTGACGGAGACGCCGTATTGCAGCGGCTGGCCGGGCTGGATGTCCTGGCGACCTTCGTTCAGGTGGCTCTCGATCATCACGCCGGTGATGCGGGCATCGCCTGCGGCGATCTGGCCGGCCACGTCCTGGGCCACGTCGATCTGGCGGCGGTGCTGCTTGCTGCTGTTGGCATGCGAGAAGTCGATCATCACCTGTTCGCGCAGGCCGTTCTTCGCCAGCAGCTGGCAGGCAGCATTCACGTCGGCCGCGCTGTAGTTGGGGGCCTTGCCGCCGCGCAGGATGATGTGGCAGTAGGGGTTACCGTGGGTCTCGAAGATGGCAGCCACGCCCATTTTGGTGATGCCCATGAAGGCGTGTGAGGCCTGGGCGGCCAGAATGGCGTCGGCCGCCACTTTCACGCCGCCGTCGGTGCCATTCTTGAAGCCCACGGGGCAGGACAGGCCGCTGGCCAGCTGGCGGTGGCTCTGGCTTTCGGTGGTGCGTGCGCCGATGGCGCCCCAGCTGATGAGTTCGCTGATGAACTGGGGCGAGAGCAGGTCGAGGAATTCGGTGGCGACGGGCATGCCGAGCTGCAGCACGTCCAGCAGCAGCCTGCGGGCCATTTCCAGACCCTGATTGATGGCGTAGCTGTCGTCCATGTGCGGGGTCGTTGATGTAGCCCTTCCAGCCGACGGTGGTGCGGGGCTTCTCGAAGTAGACGCGCATCAGGATGAGCAGGTCGTCGGAGAGGGCGTCGGCCTGCGCCTTGAGCTGGCGGGCGTACTCCATGGCCTGGGCGTGGTCATGGATGGAGCAGGGGCCGACAACGACCAGCAGGCGATCATCCTGGCCGGAGGATGCGGCAGACGGCTGCACGGCTGTCCTCGACCAGCTGGGTGGTGGTGTCGGGGCGGGCAGCCATTCCCTGCAGCAGGGCCGGGGTGATGAGGGGCGTATCGCCTTCATGCGGGTGTCGTCCACCCGGCGGGTGCTGCTGGGGTCGAGCGGGGTGGCCGTGCGTGCTGCGGTGGTCATGGTCTGGAAGCCCTGGATGTCGTTTTGCTTCCAGTATATTGCTCTGCAGCACTCATCGCCCGCCTCGAAGCGTGCGAGGAAGGGTTAACCCTTGGGGGAGAGTGGTGCATGGCGCCCAGGGAGTGGCGCGGGCGAGGGAGGGCTGGGCGCCATGACCGAAGGTGTGATCCGGGCGGGCATGGGCTGCCCGCCTTTGGCCCTTCGACGTATTCTGCCCGGGCATGAGGATTGGCCCGGGCGTGCAGGTCGGAAACGGTTCAGTCGGTCAGTTCGAGAATGACGACGTGCTTGTCGGCCAGCGGCCAGGTGCGGCCGGCGATGCGCTCGTTGTTGAAGCGGGCAACAACGGTCTCGGGCGTGTCGCTGAGCGACTTCATGCGCGAGGTGGAGACACCCGCGGCGCCACGGGGCGGAATGCCCGGGGGCGGGACGGCGCGGCCGAAGGACATGGTGTCGCGGCGCACGTCGAAGTAGCCGCGCGGCCGGCTCATGATGACCATGGCCCGGGCGTCCGGGTCGGCATGCACGATGCGCTGCAGGCGGAAGTTGACGATGTCGCTGCTGCGCGGGAAGGGGCTTCGGTAGATGTGGTGCGTGGGGTAGCCCGGCGCACTGATCACGAATTCATAGGTCTGGCTGCCGCTGGCCTGGAAGCCGCCCCAGCGGCCGTTGGTGCCGGTGCGCTGGCTGTGGACCGGGGTCTGGCTGGTGCGGATGCCGGTGTTGGCATCGACGGCGTAGACCTCGACCTGCGCGCCCTTGAGCGGCAGGTTGGTGGGAAAGCCGCCGTTCTGGCCTTCCACGCCGCTGACCATGCCATCCAGCGTGACGTCCTGTTCGGCCACGATCTCGGGCTGGGCAGGCGCCTTGCCGGTGATGAACTGATGCATGACGCCGAAGGCTGCCGCGGAATGGGCCACTTCACGGTGGTCGGCGCCGGGCAGGACCTGGTTCCGGGCGCCCTTGAGCGCCTGGCTTTCAGGGCGGATGTTGGTGCTGAGCAGCGGGTTGCCGATCCACTCGCCGGTAGGCTGGGCGTACTTGTCGTTGTTGTCGGAACGCAGGGTGAGCCACTGGATGCCGGTGGGCACTTCGTTGCCCTGGGCATCCTTGGGCCGGTTCAGGCCCTTCAGGAAGTTGGACAGGCCCGAGAACTCGCTCTGTTCGCGCAGGCCCTTGACGGCCCAGACGCCGTGGGCGGGCGTGCCGGCCAGAATGGCGTGGCTGACGCTGGCCTGACCATCGCCGTTCTGGATGTAGTTGCGGATGGCGTTGCCGCCGCGGCCGCTGCCGATGAGGATGACCTTGTCGGTCTTGTCCCGGGCCTTGATGGCGGCGACTTCGGCTCTCAGGTAGGCCATGTAGTCGGCGCTGCTGCTGCGGCCGGCCTGGGGCTGGGTGTCGTCGTCACGCGCGTAGGGGTAGGGCAGGTTCAGCGTGTGCAGCTTGGCGGTGGGCCAGCCGTTGGACTCGAAGCGCCACAGCATGGTCTGCCAGCTGGCGGCGCTTTCGCCGTTGTCGTGCACGAACAGGATGGACGGGTGTGTATCGAGGGCTGCGGGCCTGATGACGTTGCAGCCTGCCAGCAGCAGGACGCCCAGTCCAGCCGCTTGCAGGGTTCGGCGTTTCGGGGCTCGAAACTGGGGTTTCGATGACACGGTTTCCTCCGGATCGGGCATTCGGGTGATGCAGGGGCGCAGACCAGCACCTGCCGGTCCCGGCCGGCGGCGCTGTGGGCAGTATGCCCGATCCCCTCAGGGGATCCGGACAAGCCCCTCGGAAAGGCGCCGAGCAGTCCTGGCCTCCAGTGTCCCGGCATGGGGAGGGCAGGACATCCGTGCCGGGGTCACGCCCCGGCATGCCTTTCCTTGGTGAAGATGATACGTTGGGCGCAGCCGACGGGCAGCGGCAGCGCCTGAATGGGCCGACAAGCGACTAGAATGGCGGGATGATCGATATTCAAACATTGCGCCGAGACGCCGCACAAGTGGAAAGTCGTCTCAAGACCCGTGGGTTCGTTTCTGACCGCGCCGGCTACGAGGCCCTGGAGGCCCGTCGCAAGGCGCTGCAGACGCGTGCCGAGGCGCTGCAGGCGCAGCGCAACGCGCTGTCCAAGCAGATTGGCCAGGCCAAAGGCAAGGGTGAGGATGCCAGCGCGCTGCTGGCCGAGGTCAACGCCGTGACGCAGGAGCAGGCCGGCATTCCGGCCGAGCTGGAGTCGGTGCAGGCATCACTGGATGCGATGCTGGCCAGCCTGCCCAACCTGCCGCACGAGTCGGTGCCGGTGGGCCGCAGCGAGGCCGACAACGTGGAGGTGCGCCGCTGGGGTACGCCGGCCACCTTCGACTTCGCGGTGAAGGACCATCTGGACGTGGGCGAGCCGCTGGGGCTGGACGCAGCCGCAGGGCCAAGCTCTCGGGCGCGCGGTTCACCGTGATGCGCGGCGGCGTGGCGCGCCTGCACCGGGCGCTGGCCCAGTTCATGCTGGACATGCACACCACGCGGCACGGCTATACCGAGTGCTACACGCCGTATCTGGTGAACGCTTCCGCACTGTTCGGCACCGGGCAGCTGCCCAAGTTCGAGGAAGACCTGTTCCGGGTGCAGAAGCTGGGTGACCAGGGACCGGCGGCCGAGACGGAGGCCGGGCAGGAGGCGTCGGGTCAGGCGGTGCCGGCCACGATGTACCTGATTCCGACCAGCGAGGTGTCGCTGACGAACCTGGTGGCGGGCGAGATCCTGCCGGGCGAGGCGCTGCCGCTGCGGCTGACGGCGCATACGCCGTGCTTCCGCTCCGAGGCGGGCTCGTATGGTCGTGACACGCGCGGGATGATCCGCCAGCACCAGTTCGACAAGGTGGAAATGGTGCAGGTGACGCGCCCCGAGGACTCCTACGCGACGCTGGAATCGATGGTGGGCCATGCCGAAGCCATCCTGCAGGCGCTGGAGCTGCCGTATCGGGTGGTGGCCCTGTGCACGGGCGACATGGGCTTTTCGGCCGCCAAGACCTATGACCTGGAGGTGTGGCTGCCGGGGCAGTCGGCCTATCGGGAGATCTCGTCCATTTCCAATACCGAGGCCTTCCAGGCCCGGCGGATGCAGGCACGCTTTCCGCCCGGCCGATGCCGAAGGCAAGGGCGGCAAGGGCAAGGCGAAGCCCGAGCATGTGCACACGCTGAACGGCTCGGCCTGGCCGTGGGCCGCACGCTGGTGGCCGTGCTGGAAAACCACCAGCAGGCCGATGGCTCGGTGCGCATTCCGAAGGCGCTGCAGCCCTACATGGGCGGGGTGGAAGTGCTTAAGCCCTGAGGCGCAGCATCATGGAAGCGGAAACGGCCCCATCAGGGGCCGTTTCTGTTTTGAGTCTTTCCGGTACAGAGCCGGGGAGTGCTTCATCATGAACGGCCACGCCGGCTGAGCACCTGTCCGGCTGACACGTTCACCCATCGAAGCCGCGAAACAAAAACGGCCCCATCAGGGGCCGTTTTCATGTTCTGGCGGAGAGGGTGGGATTCGAACCCACGGTACCGTTACCGGTACGCCTGATTTCGAGTCAGGTACATTCGACCACTCTGCCACCTCTCCGTGTCCTTGCGGTCAAGACACCAGATTATGCCAGAACTTGCCCGCATGTCAACGAGAAAGCCGGGGAAGGGTGGGCGCTGTTGCAGCAGGGCCGGGTAGCTCATGCGGCTGGCGCGGCCCGGGCGGGCTGGGGAGCCGCTTGTGTGGCGTTGACCATACTCGGACAATAGCGGCATGCACGGATCTTTCTACATCGTTCTGATTGCGCTGGGCATCTCGCTGGCTCTGCGTCCCTGGCGGATGTTGCGGGGTGGCGCACTGCTGACCCCGGTGCTGGCAACGCTGGTGCTCCTGCCCTGGATGTGGGCGCTGCCGCGCCTGCACATTGCGCCGGTGCAGCTGCAATGGTCGGGGGCCTGTCTGGTGCTGCTGATGCTGGGCTGGCCGCTGGCCATCCCGGTGCTGTGCCTGGTGGGTGTGCTGTCGGGATGGTTCGTGCCGCAGCCGTGGCCAGACGTGTTCGACAGCATCCTGTGGCTGGGCGTGGCACCGGCCACCTTTGCCATGCTGCTGGGGGCCCTGGTGCGCCGCCTGCTGGGCGAGCATCTGTTCGTCTACATTCTGGGTCGGGGCTTTCTCACGACGGTGATCTGCCTGTTCCTGAGCGGGGCGCTGGCGCAGTGGGCTGGCATGCGGCTGGGGCATGGCAGCGACGAGTTCTCGTCCATGGTGGCGCGCTGGCTGCTGGCCTGGGGCGATGGCTTCTTTACCGGGATGTGGACAGCCATCTTCGTGGCGTTCATGCCCAGCTGGCTGGCCACGTGGTCGGACCGGCTGTACTTGCGTCGCCCTCCGCCGGATGCCGAGGCCGATGACCGTCCGGTGCCGCCGGCTCTCGATCTGGTGGAGCTGCACGAGAAGGACGAGGTGAAGGGCGCTTCCGATCAGCGGTGAGCCTGTCTGCGGTGCTTTTTGGCCGCACGGAATGACTTGTACGGCCTTTGCATGACGCCCCGACCGCCCCCTCGACGCTCCCCTGAGCGGCCTTGTGGCCCTGCTTTCGATGGTGCCCAACCAGCCGAGTGCGCGCCGAGGCATCAGGCAATCCGCCATCCGGCCCAGGGCCCGTCATCTTCCTGAACCCCTTCGGGCAGGCGCTTTGCCCCTAGCCTTGCGGGGTGATTCATCCTGCATCCTTCATTCCCCTGTCTGACGCTGCTGGCTGGTTGCCCTGCTGGTGTCGGCCTGCGCGCTGGAGTTCTCCGGCTGGCTGCCGCCCGTGGGCTGGCTGCCGGGTGGGCATTGCTGGGGCGTTGCTGGTGCTGCCGGCGCGGTTGCGGCCGCTGGGCATGGGGGTGATGGTCAGTGCGGCGCTGGCGTTGTCCATCCATCAGGCGCTTCAGACACGGCTGATCCGTCGCTGGAGGATGTGCCGCTGGTGGTGGAGGGCACGGTCAGCAGCCCTGCCGTCGCGTCAGGGCTTTGGCGACCGGGTGCTGTTTGCGGCAGGGCTGCGGGCCGCTGGATGAGGCAGCATCCCTGCTCTGGCTGTGAGGGGCTGGGGCAGGTGTCACTATCGTGGGGCACGCCGAAGTCCGGGGCGCAGGATGATGCGGATGGGCCGTCCGCGGATGACGTGTGGCTCGAACCGGGGCCAGCGCTGGCGGTTGCTGGTGAAGCTGCGCAGGCCGGTGGCGGCGGTGAATCCGGACGCTGATACCGAGCAGCGCATGCTGCAGCAGGGCATCGGGGCCGTGGGCAGGGTCGTAAGCGGCAGCGCCTGCAGGATGAACCCGGTCTGGCAGCAGGGCATGGCGGGCTGATGCACTCGTCGAATCGGTGCGCGCGGTGTTGAGGCAGCATCTGGAGACGCTGCAGGCACGCATCGATCCGGCACGGGGACAGGATGAAGGGCGCTGGGCCCTGATGGGCATCGTCACGGGACTGTCGCTGGGGGATCAGGCTGCCATGGGGGCCGAGCAGTGGGGGCTGTTCAGTCGGACCGGCGTGAGCCACCTGATGGCGATTTCGGCATGCATGTGACCTTGCTGGCCATGGTCGTGTCGGCGGGCTGCCTGGGCTGCATCGCACGCTGGCGCGGCGTGCGAGCGGACGGTGGCTGGCGCGGCTTTCGCGCGTTCCGCGTCAGTGGCTGGTGCTGGTACCCGGCGTGCTGACGGCCTTCGGCTACGCGCTGCTCTCGGGGTGGGGCGTGCCGTCGCAGCGGACCTGCTTCATGCTGCTGGCAGCCGCGGTGCTGAGTGTGGGAGGGCGCAGCCAGAATGCGGTGACGCCGGTGCTGCTGGCAGCGGCCGCCATCGTGGCGCTGGACCCGTGGTCGGTGGCGCAGGCGGGGTTCTGGCTTTTCGTTCTGTGCGGTGCTGGCGCTGGTCTGGTGTGCGCAGCAGCCGCTGGGCGGGGGGATGGAAGAAGGCGATGCGCTCTCCGGGACCCGATGGTGGCAGCAGGGCCGCGTGGCGCAATGGTGGGCGGCACTGCGAGACGGGGCCCGCAACCAGTGGGCGGCGACAGTGCTGCTCACGCCGCTGACGATTGCCTTCTTTTCCACTTGGTCGTTGATCGGTCCGGTGGCCAATGTGCTGGCTATTCCGTGGGTGGGGCTGGTACTGACGCCGATGGCCATCGGGGTGATGCTGCTGGCACCGGTCTTTCCTTGGCTGGCCGGCTGGCTGCTGAAGGCGCTGTTGCTGCAGCTGGGCTGGCTGATGGCGTTTCTGCGCAGTCTGGATGCCCTGCCGCTGGCCAGTGTCCAGCTGCCCCGGCCCGATGTTCGCGCTGGTGCGTGCGCTGCTGGGGGCGGTGCTGATGCTGGCGCCCGTGGGGTTGCGCCGCCCGAGGCTGGGTGTGCTGTGCCTGCTGCCGCTGCTGCTGGCCGGCCCTCGGCACGCACCGCCCGATGCTCTGGTGGTGACGGCACTCGACATTGGCCAGGGCAGCATGATTGTGGTGGAGCAGGGCGAGAAACGCCTGCTGTACGACACGGGGGCGTCTCGCCTTGGCGGGCGCAGCGCCATCGACGCGACCCTGGTGCCGTGGCTGAACAGCCGGGGCTGAACGGGGTGGATGTGCTGGTGGTGTCGCATCTGGATGCGCACTCATGCCGGTGGCAGCAGCGCGCGATGGCGGCGTTGAATCCATCGGTGCTGCTGACGGCCATGGACCCGCGGCTGCTGGGAATGAGTGATTCGGCGGATGGACGATTCCAGCCCTGCTTGGCAGGTTCGACATTGCCATGGGCTGATGGTGCCATCGAGGTGTTGCAGCCGCAGCAGATGGCCCATACGACCGAGGATGCACGCCAGGACCAGAACAGTTGCGTGATCCGGGTGCGCAGTTCGGCAGGTAGCGTGCTGCTGGCCGGCGACCTGCCGGCACGGGCCGAGGCGGCGCTGGTGAAGGCGCAGAGGGATCGTCTGCCGGCGGATGTGCTGGTGGTTCCGCAGGAGGGTGGCCGCCAGGGACGGGCAAGCAGCTGCTGGAGGCTGTACGGCCCGCGCTGGCGGTGGTGCAGACGACGCATCGCCAGCAGCATGGAAGGCCGGATGCCGCGCTGGTGGAACGTCTGGAGAGCCAGGGCACACCGCTGTTGCGCACGGATCGGGATGGTGCGGTGCGCATCGTGCTGCGTCAGGGACAGGTGCCCCAGGTCACGCGCAGCCGGATCGATGGTGCGCCCTACTGGCGGGTCCGGCTGGATGATGGGCGGACGGAATGGGTGACTGACCCAGGGATCCTCTGAAATAGTCCCCGCGGCCGTCGCATCCCGTTCCGTGGCGCGCCGGTTCGCGGGACTTATTCAGAGGACCCCTAGGGAAAATCCGGTCGTCTCCATGGTGCGTTCGGTACCTCGTGAGGGGCACGGCGCGAGTGGGGAATGGTAAGCTTCGGGCGCGCGTCCCTCTTGGGGCGCTTACATTCTTCATCTGTACAGATGCCATCAAGGAGGAGCAATCACATGGAAATCAAGCGTCTGGAACCCGGCAAGCGCATGTCTGAAGCGGTGGTGTACAACCACGTGGCCTATCTGGCTGGCCAGATTCCGGAAGACACCAGCAAGGGCCCAGCTGACCAGACCCGTCAGGTGCTGGCTGCCATCGACAGCGTGCTGGCCAAACTGGGCAGCGACAAGAGCAAGCTGCTGAGCGCCACGGTCTACCTGTCCAACATCGGCAACTTCGCCGCCATGAACGAAGCCTGGGATGCCTGGGTGTCGCCCGGCAATCCGCCGGCACGTGCCACGGTCGAGGCACGCCTGGCATCGCCCGACATCCTGGTCGAGATCGTGGTGACAGCTGCGGTCTGATTCATCGTGATGGCCGCAGTCCGATCGTCACGGATCGAATCGACGACTGCGACGACTGCGGTCCGACCTTCCGGCGGGGGATGCGTCGAGGTGGCCGCAGCGTGGGGAGACCCGCGTGCGGAGACGTTTCTCAGATCTTCACGGGACGGCGGCCGCCGTTGAAGCGCTTCATCCAGTAGCGCTTGTCGATGGCCTCGACGCGCACGATGCTGCCTGACGAAGGGGCGTGCACGAAGCGCCCCCGGCCGATGTAGATGCCGACGTGCGAGTTGGGATGTCGGCCCGTCTGAAAGAACACCAGGTCGCCCGGGGCTAGGTCCGCACGGGCCACCTTCGTGCCCTCGCGTGCCCCATCTCGCGGCTGGTGCGCGGCAGCTCGATGCCCAGCGCTTCGCGGTAGACGTGCTGGACCAGGCCACTGCAGTCGAAACCGTGGCGGGGCTGGAACCTCCCCAGCGATAGGGCTTGCCCACTTGGGCCAGTGCTTCCTTCGTGACATCGTTGGCAGCCTGCCGGGGCAGCGGTGCCGCCTGGTGGCTGGCGCACGCGGTCAGCAGCAGCGGGCCACCGGTCAGCATCAGGGTGGCCAGGCTGCGCAGCATCGTCCGGCGCGCCAGGGCGCTGGATCGGGGGGGGGAGGGGCTGTCTGGGACATCATGCGGCCAGTTTAGCGGGCATTGCGGTACGATCCATCCGCCATGGCTGTCCTGCCGGTTTTTCCGGGCTGATGGTCGGCATACCTGATTCCGGTCGTGCAAGGCCGGCGCAGCCCGGTCCTTCTGAAAGGCCGGTGCGCTCGCCCCGCTCGCCGATCCGCTGCGTGTCGGGAGGGGCACGATGAATCTGTTCGATCAGCGCGCGCTGCGCGACGGCGTCACCAAAGGCGAGGTGCTGGCCTGGGCCGGCTACGACTTTGCCAATTCCGGCTACACCACCGTGGTCACCACCGCGGTGTTCAGTGCCTATTTTCGTGGGGAGTGGTGGCCGGCAATGCCAGCTGGGCCACCTTTCCTGTGGACCTTCATCCTGGGGCTTTCCAACCTGGCGGTGATGCTGACCATGCCCGCCATTGGCGCCCGGGTGGATGCCAGGGCTTCGCGCAAGGCGTGGCTGCTGTCGGTCACGCTGGTGTGCGTGGCCTGCGTGGTGGGGCTGTACTGGGTTCATGCAGGGCGACATCCTGCCGGCGGTGCTGCTGATCATCGTCTCCAATTACTGCTACGCGCTGGGCGAGACCTTCTGCGCAGCCTATCTGCCGGAGCTGGCGCAGCCCGACGCGATGGGCCGCGTCTCGGGATGGGGTTGGAGCTTTGGCTACGTGGGCGGGATGCTGGCACTGGGGGGCTCGCTGGCCTGGGTGAGCCATGTGCAGGCGCGATGCCGAAGCCTTTGTGCCCGGCACGATGCTGATCACGGCCATCATCTACCTGCTGGCGGCGCTGCCGATGTTCCTTTTCGTGCGTGACCGGGCCGAGCCCTGCGTTCAGGAGGCCGACAGCGCCATGCTGTCCGTGTTCGACATCCGGACCTCCTGGCGGCGCGTCCGCGACTTCATCGACTTTCGCCGGCTGCTGCTGGTGGGTTTCTTCTTCAATGCCGGCGTGTTCGTGGTGATCTCGCTCACCGCCGTCTATGCCGAACAGGTGATGCACTTCGAGCCGAAGCAGACCATGATGCTGTTCTTCGTGGTCAATATCGCGGCGGCTCTGGGCGCGTTCCTGTTCGGCTACCTGGAAGATCGCATCGGCCACCGGCGTGCGCTGGGCCTCACGCTGGTGGGCTGGATCGCCGTGGTGGCGCTGGCGGTGATGGCCAACAGCGACACGATGTTCTGGGCGGCAGCCATGCTGGCCGGTCTCTGCATGGGCTCCAGCCAGTCGGCAGGGCAGGGCGCTGGCTGGTGCCCCTGGCGCCCAGTCATCGGCTGGGCGAGTTCTACGGGCTGTGGGCCTTTGCCACCCGCAGCGCCGCCATTGTCGGACCGCTGACCTATGGCATCATCAGCTGGGCCACCGAGGGTAACCATCGGGGGGCACTGCTGTTTACCGGCTGTTTCTTCGTGGCGGCGCTGGCGCTTCTGGCCTACGTCGACATCGCGCGGGGCGTGTGCCGGGCGCGTGCTGACGATGCCTCGGCCATCCATGCGGAGGCATCGTCCTGACGGAAACAGGCAACCGGGCGCGGAGGTGGCATCATCCTGCTTGCCGTGCAGCCGTGCAGCCGTGCAGCCGCGTGCAGCCGTGCAGCCGTGCAGCCGTGCAGCCGTATTGCCGTACTGCTGTAGCTGTTTTTGAAATCCATGCCCGGCCAGATCGGGCATCTTTCATTCATCAAGGGAGACATCAACCATGAAAACCAAACCCACCCTCGAACTGCGCGACGTGGAGAATGGCCTGAAGGCTGGCCTGGCCAAGGCCGCCGAGAAAGGCTGGGCCGTGACCGTGTCCGTGGTCGACGATGGCGGCCATCTGCTGGGCCTCAAGCGCATGGATGGTTGCGCGGCCGTGGCAGCCTACATCTCGCCCGAGAAGGCGCGCACCGCTGACGCTGGGCCAGCGGGGCAGCGGCGGCTATGAAAAGATGATCAACGACGGCCGTACCGCCTTCCTGTGCGTGGACGTGCTGAAGGGCACCCTGGAAGGGGGGCTGCCCATCGTCATCGATGGCCAGGTGGCTGGCGCCGTGGGGGTCTCGGGCGTGAAGCCCAACGAGGACCTGAAGTGGCAGGCTGCCGTCGACGCGATCGTCGCCGGGGCCTGATGGCGGGGGCAGCCCTGAGGGCCGGCCTTCCGGCTCCTGGCTGCCGGGCTGCCACGCTGTCACGCTGCTTTTTGGCAGTTTTTCCGCTTCGCCGCGTCCCGGCGGTGGGGCGCGGCTTTACCCAACGAAGTGGGGCATTGTTGTTTAATTGAGACGCCGTGACACGCGCCTCAGCCTTTGTTATAATGCCGAATTCCGGAGAGATGGATGAGTGGTTTAAGTCGCACGCCTGGAAAGCGTGTAAGGGTTAATAGCCCTTCGGGGGTTCGAATCCCCCTCTCCGCCACACATTCCGCGCTGAGATCCAGCCCTGCCTGTCAGCCCCTTCGTTCTGAAGGGATAGCGGGCAGTTCAGATGGCTCTTCGGTGCTTTTGAAACCCGGCTCGTCGTCATGACAGCCGGGTTTTTCTATGCGCGCACGGCGTGCCGGGCCATGGCACTTTGTGCAGGGCCTGCCGCACGTTGCGCCGGGCCTGTTAGCGAGAACGCGCCCGGGTGGGCGCGTTCTGGTCATGCTCTGGGGTTTGGGTCGATCAGCGGCTGGCCCAGCGGCGTTTGTCGCCGGACTTCACGTCTTCGATGGTGTAGCCCAGGTGCACCAGCGGCTGGCCTTTCTTCCAGCCGGCGGGCACCTGCCACCGGTTGCAGTAGCGACGATGGGTCTGGGCAGATCGTAGTTCCAGCAGAGATCGGCGATGTCCGTACCATTGACCAACACCATCAGTTGTACCGTGTTTCCGCCGTTCTTCCACTCGAAGATGTGCTTGCTTGCAGCCACCTGCTCCTCGTAGCCGACGGTCTCGGCCTTGCCGGTGTAGCTCACGCCCTTGTCGTAGCTGAAGGTTGGTCTCGTCGGTGGCGGTCAGCGTACCCCCCAGGGTGACGCCATTTGCACCGTTGGTGACGGGCAGGGACATGGTGACCTGGTCCACGTCATAGTTTGCGTCACCACCTCCGTCGGTATCCTTGCCGCCGTTGTAGGTGAAGTAGGTATAGCTGCCTTCAGCCGGCGTGTAGCCGCCGGGGGTACCGTTGCGTTCGCCGGCATAGCCCTTGTCTCGGCTTTGGGTAGCACTGATTCGCGGGGCGTTGGCCATGCCTTGCGGGTAGCCGATGGCTTTTGGGGTCATTCGACCGCCCATCGCTGTGCTGGTCCAGCATGGTGGCCAGCACGGCACCGTTGACGCCACCCGAGCCGATCGGCTCGGTGGGATGCCGCAGCGGCTTGCGGTTGATGGCCTCGGCCTCACCGTTTGCGGTTTTGCCGGCATCGGTGGCTGAGTTGTCGGCCGTCTGGCCATCGGCAGCCGGTTTCTCGTCGGCAGCAGGCTTGTCGTTTGCGGCTGTTTTCTGCGGCAGCAGGCTTTTCCCTCAGCAGCCGGTTTTGTCGTCAGTCGCGGGCTTGTCGTTGGTGGTCGGCTTCGTCGGAAGCGGGTTTGTCGATGACGGCTGGCTTTTCCTCGGTCGAGGGCTTGTCGGTGGCAGCCGGTTTCTCATCGGCAGCGGGCTTGTCGTTCGAAGCGGGCTTGTCGCTGGCGCCCTGTGCGGCCGCGGCGTCTGCCTGCGGGTTGGGCGGTTGCTGAGTGCTGGCCTGCGCCTGCTCGTGCAGCTTGCTGCCGTTGCTGGGCTTGCTGGGCCTGGCGTTTCTGCTCGTCGGCTTTACGCGCGGCTTCCTGGGCCTTGGCCAGCTCTTCTGCCTTGCGGGCTTCTTCGGCCTTGGCTTTCTCGGCGTCGGCTCGGGCTGCGGCGGCGCGCTCTTCACCGGCCTTGGCCTCTGCATCCTGTTGAGCCTTGGCCTTGGCGGCGGCTGCTCGGCTTCAGCCTGTTTGCGCTCCTCCTCGGCCTTGGCGGCCTGGGCCTGGGCAGCCGCCAAGCCTCAGCCTCGGCTTTCTGGCGTTCCGCGGCTTGGCGGGCTTCTCGGCCTTCGAGCTGCTTCCGCGCGCTTCGGTGTCGGTACGCCTCGGCGCGCCAGGCGGGCCTCTTCGGCCCTGGCGGGCAGCTTCGACGGCTGCGGCCCGTTGACGGGCAGCTTCCGGGCAGCCTGTTCGCGGGTCAGAGCTCTGCGGGCGCGTCGCTTCGCGGGCTTGGGCTTCGAGCTGCCGCGGCCTGGGCGGCAGCGGTCTGCTCGGCAGCGACGCGGCTGGCTTCTGCCTGGGTGGCTGCCGCCTGGGCCGCGGCTGCCTGCGCGGCCGCCGCCTGGGAAGCAGCCGCAGCCGCGGTCTGTGCGGCGCTCGGAGCGGTAGTCGGGGTTGTTGCGCTGCCGGTCAGCGAGCTGCCGTTTGCGGACGTACTGTTCGTGATGACGTTATTCGAGGCGGTACTTGTCGGACTGCTGGCAGGCGCCAACGGGCTGGACGAGACGGCAGTCGGTGCATCGCTGCCATCACCGCCACCGCCACATCCCGCCAGCACGAGCAGGATCGGCGGCACTGATCTGGATTCCTGTGGTTCGTAGTCGACATATTTAACCCGGTCTGTCCGTCCTGTGGTGGACGGCAAATACTGATAAATGGTCCGTTTCTTGGTGAAGCAGGAGGCGAGTCTAGCGGTAAACTCACCATTCATCCGGGCTTTGCCGGGAAGAAACATTCATTAATGTTCGCTTCCTTAGAGTGTTGCTTGGCCGAAACTGGCTTGTGTCATGGGGGCCGACGGCAGCGGGTAAGGTGTCGTCAATTAGCCCGTGAATGGCCAGGGCAGGGCAACCAGGCAGGGGCGCACCGTCGGAGATGTGACGATGGGCCCGGGTGAGCACGTCGTCATGCCGTCGGACATCTGGCGCTCGGGACGACGATCATTGGAAAGAGTGGTCCCGCGAATGGAAAGCAATCGGAAGGACGGCCAACGAGAAGAAGACCAACGAAAGGAAGACCAACGAAAGGAAGACCAACGAAAGGAAGACCAACGAACAGGCAGCTATCGGGAAGATAGCTTCGAGAAAGGACGTCCTTCGGAAGAAGGGCTGGGAAGGGGCCCTGAAAAATGAGGCTGAGAAAGGGGGCCTTGGAAAGAGCAGCCCGAAGAGCGCCTGTCCTTTGTCCAGGGCACGGCGTGTAGATCAGGCTGCACACCGTGGGACTGAGGTCTTAGCGGGTGTGCCAGTAGTAGTTCTTGTTGGCACCGTCCACGGTACGGGTCTCGTGGATGTAGTAGCCTTGGAAGGAGAGCGGCTTGCCTGCTTCCCAGCAGCCGGAATCTGCCAGATGTTGCAGTACAGACGGTTGGTATTGGCCGGGTGTAGTTCAGCACAGCGTGCGCCACTTGCGCTGCTTTCGCGCAGGATCAGCTGAACGCTCTGTCCGTTGCTTCCCAGCCAGGCGGCAACCACTCCGCCATTTTCGATGCGGGAAACCAGCCCATTTTTCTGAACGCTGAGTTCACCGCCCGAGAAGGTGGGCGCGGCTTCGATGCTGGTTGCACCGATGGTGTCGCTGACCTTCAGCTCATTATCCAGTTCCACCTTGTCAGCAGAAGCTTCGACTTTCAGCTGTGATGCCCATGGTCGCCATCGGAAGGCGGCATCCTTGCCGGCCTTGACCACGCCGCCATTGAACAGGTGATAGTAGTACTCGCCGTTGGCGGCTGATAGTTGCCCAACTGTCCCTGGCCGCCGCCCACGTAGTTGGTCGGATCAGTGAACTGCGCGGCATTGACGACCGGTGCGTCAGCATCCTCCAGAAACTCGCCCGTGATGCTTTCGGCCGGCAGAGCTTCAGCATTGGCCTGCTGTACGGTTGGTGGTCGATGGCCTCGGTCCAGCATGGCGGCCAGCAGCAGGGCCGCTCACGCCGCTGCCGGAGCTGGGAGGAACGACAGTCTCGTGTGGCTGCTTGACGGGCTGCCTCTTCTGCGGGCTTTTAGCTCCTCAGCTCTTAGCTATAGCTTCGGCTTCTTTCTTTGGCTGTAGCGCAGCCTCTGCGGCTGCCTTGGCCCTGGCTTCAGCTTGCTTTGGCACTTTCCTCTGCAGCCTTCGCGGCGGCTTCCTAGCGGCCTGGTCTTGGCAGCAGCTTCCTGGCGCCTGGCTTTGGCTGCAGCTCGGCTTCGGCCGCTTTGCGGACTGCTTCTTCGCGGATAGCTTGAGCTTCGGCTTCGCCGTTGCCTTGCTTCGTGGCGGCAGCCTGTTGGGCGGCTCGCCCTGCCCGCTCTGCACGGCTGTAGGCGAGTTCGACTCTGCACGCTTGGCGTTGGCCTCTTGGGCCGCTCTCTGGGCGGCCTGTAGGGCAGCAGCGGCCTGGGCGACGTGTTGCGGACTTGTCGGCTTGAGTTGCGCGCACGAGCCGCTGCTTCCTGAGCGGCTGCGTTGGCTGCGGCGCTGGCGGCGGCTTGTCTGACGGCTCGTTTTCGCTGGCAGCAGCTGCGGCTTGAGCCTCGCTTGCGAGCTGCGTTCACTGAGCGGCCTGAGCACGAGCTGCGATGCGGCCTGCGCTCGGCGGTAGCCTCGTAGTTCGGCCTCGGCTTCGGCGCGCTTGGCATTGGCTTCCCGAGCAGCGCAGCACTGCCTGCAGGCAGCGGCAGCTGGTTGGCAGCGTTGACGGGCCGCGTTGGCCTGGTTGGCCGCTTGGCCGGCGGCTGCTCGGCTGCTCGCCGGGCAGCGGTATTGGCTGCAGCGGTGAGGCAGCATTCGCAGATGCTGCGTTGCGGTCAGTGTTCGTCGCCGACGGGCTGGCCGAGATGGCCTGGGTGCTTCGCTGCCGCCGCTCCACCGCCGCAACTCCGCCAGGAGAAGCAGCACGGCTGCACTGATCTGAAGTCTGTTGTTTGTCGTCGACATGATCTACCCTCGATGGCCGCCCTGCGGTCTACGGGAGGCGACCAAGGGCTGTTCATAATGCGAAAGCGGCGAGTGTAATAGCCGAATTTACACTTTGATTCACTCATGTCGATGTGCAAACATAATTTGATGTTCTTGTGTTGCACAGTGGATACAGAAAGAAAACCGCCAGCGTGGGCTGGCGGTTTTGGCATCAGACGCTGTGGTGATCAGGGAACGGTCGGTGCGGGTTGTGCCCGACCGTCCTTCTGACCTGTCAGTGCCGCTGCAGGGTCTTACTGGCCCTGCTTCCGGGTGTGCCAGTAGGTCGTGTTGCCGTCGCGCACTTCCACCAGGTAGTGGCCGGCCTTGACCAGAGGCTGGACCTTCCTTCCAGCCGTGGGGCACGGTCCACTTGTTGCAGTACAGGCGGTTGGTGTCGGGCAGGTGGTAGTTCCGTGCACTAGGGCAGCCTGGTCATCGGCCACGCGGTTCACCAGCAGCTGCACGTTGTGGGCGCCGTGCTTCCATTCGGCCACGACGCTGCCGAAGTGGATCGAGTCCGATTTGCCAATGGAGGCACCTGCGCCGGTGTAGGTCGGGCCTCCAGGTAGCGTTGCTTTCGTCCAGGGCCACCAGATGGGTGGCCAGCGTGATGGCATGCTCGGTGTTGGTCACTTCCAGGTCCATGCCGATCGAGTTGACCTCGAAATGCGGGTTGGTGCCGTCGCTGACCTTGGTGCCGTTGAAGGTGGTGTAGGTGTAGCTGCCCGTGGCCGGGGTGTAGCTGCCGCCGGCGCCCGGACGCTGGCCTTCACCGGCGTAGGTGCTGCGGATCTGGACGGACCGCACGACCGGGCGGCAGCGCCGTCCAGGATCCGGCCTTCCAGCGTGGCCGGGTAGGCGTAGGCGGCGTGTTCGTCATCACCCACGTCGATGCTGCGCTGGTCCAGCATGGTGGCCAGCACGGCGCCGGTGATGCCGGTGGCCGAGATGGCGGAGGCGGGGTGCTGGGCCGCCGGCTGGGCCGGCGTGACCTGGGCGCTGTTGTGGGACGCATCCGTGCGGGGAGCCGTCGGGGCGGCCGGTTGCGCGACGGGTTGCGTGCTCGGCTGCGAGACGGTGGTGGCCGGCTGCGAGGGCGCGGGCTGGGCAGCAGCAGTGCTGTTCACCGTGGTCGTGGTGTTTGCAGCAGCAGGCGTAGCTGGGTGGCCAGGGCTCGGAGCTGCTGTTGCTGCCGCCACCGCAGCCGGCCAGAAGCAGCATGACGGCAGCGCTGAGTTGCAGTTTGCGGGTGTTGATCGACATGGTGTGCACCTGTGTTCCGAAGGGCCGGTGCCAGCAGCAACCGGCGTGAGGGGAAGGGGGAGGCAGTGATCGAGAGCTTCTGGATCGGGACAGCGCTGGAAGGTCGAATCGGCGACCTTTCGTCGGGCCGTCAGTGCCGTGCATCGTAGGGGCTGATCCCGAAGAGGGCGCGGCAATTGGTCATCCGATGAAGACGAGTGGCCGATGAGGGCGAATGAATGGCCGTGTGACTTATTTGGCACTTCGGGGAACCGCTCGTCGGGAAAAGGCGGACGCGGAGCCGACGCGGTGCATGAAGACGAAGAAGGGCGCAGGTGGGCGCAAGCCGGGTGTTGCTTAATGACACGGTTGTGGTAGCGACTTCGTGATGCGGGCCGACAGGACGGGGAGGCAGGTGCCGTTCGTCGCCCCGAAGTTGGCCGCCGGTGTCGGGTTGGTTAAGGTTTCTGCCTTCGTCGGCAGTGTCTGCCCGCCAGGGCTGGGGGCTGCATGACGCGACGACGTGTTTCTGCAGTTCCTTTTCAACCGGGTAGAAGGAAAAAAGATGAGCAAGCGCAATCAATTCACGATGGGGGCAGCGCTGCTGGCGTTGCTGGCGGGCTGCGGCGGTGGTGATGGTGCCGATGCCGGCATGAGCACGTCGTCGACCAAGGCTGTGGAAGGTCGTTCGACCCAGCTGGCTGCCTTCACGGGTGAGGCGGCCGAGGCCGCAACGCTGGCGGCCGTGGTGAAGGCAGCCGGCGGTACGGATGCCGATGCCGCCGAACTGCAGGCGAACGTGGAGCGGGCAGCTGGTCAGGAGCTGCAGGCGTCCGTGCCGGGCCAGACCGAGGTGTCGGTTGCACCGGCCTCGGCCCATGCCGTGAAGGCAGTGTCGCCGTACTCGGTGTCGGGTGTGAGCGGCGCGCTGCTGTCGGCCATGCTGGATCAGCGGGTGGGCAATCGTCTGGACGAGATTGGACCGACCGACCGCACGATGCTGGTTCCGGTGACGGCCCGCAATGCCGGTCAGGGTGAACGATGCGGCGCTGCTGTTCGTGACGGCGGGCTACAGCTCGACGCCCGACAACTACGTGGATGGGCAGTACCGCGCAGCCAGCAGCCGCCAGCAGCTGCAGATGTACATGCGGGTGCAGAACCTGGGTCGCGCCAGCGCGCAGGCCACCACGCCGTTTGGCGAGTTCAACATGAACACCGCGGTGTCCACCGACGAGAACAGCGTCTCGGTGGGCGGCATGCTGCATGTGCTGTCGTGGACGCCGGAAAACGCGCCAATGGCACGTTCAGCCGTGCCGGGGTGCCGGGCGTGACGGTGCAGCCGGGCGATTCGCGCATCGTCTTCCATCAGAGCAACCTGTATGCGCCCATCGGCTTTGTGGCGCGCAAGGATCAGCTGGTGCCCTACGGCAGCATGATCCAGCAGTGGAGTGCCGAGATACCTACGTGCAGCTGTGGCTGCTGAAGAACGGCAGCAGCAGCCAGCCGCAGCTGTGCTGGAACTTCTGGCTGCCCAAGCTCAAGCGTACCTACTGCCAGGCCTGGCAGGTGCCGGCCGGCTGGATTGCAGGCAGCATGCTGCAGAACGGTGGCAACTTCGTCAATGACAACCGCGAGCCGCAGGGCGGTTCGGGCAATCTGTACTGGCAGCAGCTTTCGGCCGCTCAGTGATCAACACACGGATCAGGGATACACACATGTTCAAGATGAGCAAGAAAGGGTGGGTGACGGCTGCTGCACTGGCTGTGCTGGCAGGCAATGTCCAGGCGCAGACGGTGGCACCGTTCAGCAATACCGGCGTGAGCGGTGCGGTGCTGGCCACGATGCTGGATCAGAGTGCAGGCAGCGCCAGCAGCCATGCTGACGCCGTGAGCGGCGAGAAGGGTTCGGCCACGAACGATGTGGCGGTTCCGCCGGTCATCGCGCAGTGGCGTGACGCGTTATTCGCGTCCGTCCAATCCGACGATGCCGCCGCTCTACAACGTGGCCGAGCGCTATGCGTCGCTGTCGGGCACGTTCCGCTACGACCAGCGCCACCAGGTCCAGAACGACAACAAGCTGAGCACGCAGGCCACGAAGCCTTTCCGCGACCTGTGGGTGCTGACCTATCTGGCCGAGGGCCCCAACAACGTGGTGCTGGGCAACTGGCTGGCCACGCGCACGATGCTCTCGACCAACGTGGGCTTCCAGTACGGCACGCAGTTCTGGTCGCCGGCGCCGGCCGCCACCAGCTCGCTGATGCTGACCACGCACAGCGCCTATCGCGTCCGCAAGGACGAGGAGGTGCCGTTCGGCAAGGTGCCGCAGCAGTGGCGCAACGACGAGTCCTTCGTGCAGCTGATGCCGCGCCGGGGCGAGGGCGAGAACGAGGCCCAGCTGTGCGGAACTATGCGCTGCCCACGCTGGGCCGTCTGTACTGCCAGACCTGGCAGGTGCCGTCGGGCTGGCAGGCCGGTCAGCCGCTGGTGGATCGTGGCGTCTTCATCGATGATGACCGCGAGTACTATCACGGCGAGAGCGGCCACGTGTACTGGCGTCGTGACGTGCGCTGATCGGCGATCGGACACGATGATGTGCTAGGATTCTCCAGCAGGTACCGATGCCATGAAGCAGGATCAGGTCATGCCACGTTCCCGGGATGCCGTTCCCGAGGGCAGTGTGCCGACGGCGGCAGATCCTGAAGGGCGCCGGTAAAGTCGGTGCCGCCGGCATGGCGGCACTGGCACGTCGTCCCCGGCGCTGGCGCGCAGTCGTGCGGCTGCCAGCCAGGGCACGATGCCAGCCCAGGAGCCGGTGGACCCTGGCGCTGCCAGACCGCCTGGTCGCTGGAGGATGATTTTCAGTCCTACATCAAGACGCTGGCCGAGGTCCTGGGCATGCTGACCGAGGGTCGGCTGCAGCTGGAGATTCTGCCAGCCGGCAAGGTGGTTCCCACCGATGCGCTGGCCGAGGCCGTTTCCGTGGACGGCTGGATGCCTGTCACCGCACGCTCACGCTCGACAGTCTGCGCCAGCCCGCGATCGGGCTCTGGGGCAGCGGGCCCGCGTTCGGCATGGATGCGCTGACGTTGCTGTCCTGGCATCGGTACGGCGGTGGCGAGGCGCTGCTGCAGGAGATCTACGCAGCGTCCGGCCTGAAGGTGCATTCGCTGCTGTACGGGCGTTGCCCACGCCAGCCTTTGGCTGGTTCAAGCGTCCCATCGCGCGGGTGGAGGATCTGAACGGCATGCGCTCTCATGCCGGGGGGCTGGCCGCGCAGATCTATCAGGAGCTGGGGGCGACCGTCTTTCAGCTGCCCATCGACGAGATCATCCCGGCCTTGCGCCGGGGCGAGATCGAGGCGGCCGAGTTCAGCACGCTCTCCGGTGACCGTGCGCTGGGTCTGCCCGAGGTGCTGAAGGTGTGCATGCTGCAGAGCCATCACCAGGTGGCCGAGCAGACCGAGCTGCTGATCAATGCCGAGCGCTGGGCCGCACTGCCGCCCGCCTGGCAGGCCATGGTGGAGCAGGCCACGCAGGCCGTGACGGCCACGCTGATCGGGCAGCAGATCAACAAGGGTGCGACGCACTACATCGAGATGCGCGAGGTGCAGGGCGTGCGCTTCTACAAGACACCCGAGTCGGTGCTGCGTGCCCAGCTGCAGGCCTGGGACCGGGTGACGGTCCGCAACAGCAATGGCGACCCGGTGTTTGCACGGGTACTGGATTCGATGCGCCGCTACGCCCAGCGTTGCGTGGGGTGGTATACGGATTCGACTGCCGACCGGCGCATGGCCTACAACCACTATTTCATGCAGCGTTCGCCCAAGGGCGCCAAGGAGTGAGGCCGCCTCGGGCAGGAGCGTGGGACGGGGCGCTGTTCCCTCCGTGCGGCACGATGCTGCCCGACGTATCCGTGGTGTGTCCGGTGTGTCCGGCGGTTGCGGCATCCGGCCGGTTTGCCGTTCAGTGTGAGGCAGGCTGATTGTCGGCCGGGCCCGGATGGCGGGAGGACATCGGTACGATGCCCTTTGTCTGCAATCTGAAACAATGGGTTTCCCGGGTGAATCGAATGGGCAGGGCTGTCCGGTCCGGACACGCCGCGATAGCCTGGGGTCGATGAATGGCTGCTTGGGCTCGCTTTCTCGTCAAGGCACTGGTTCTGGTGCCCTCGGTGTTCGTGGCTGCGGCTTCACCCTTGTGGGGTTCGCTGTGCTGGCGGCGCCCTGGCCTTCGGCGTGTCTCTCGTGCGCATCGCGCGGTGAAGGCGGCCCGCCGCGACGGCTGGCTGGCCGAGATCTGAGCAGGATCTGATCGGGGGCTGCCTGTCCCCTGTTGCATCTGGCAGTGCGCGGGCCATGATGTTCCGTGCAGTTGCCGACATCTCGAATAAACTACGGGGATCTACGTTCCTTTTCACGATCGGATCCCCATCTCCATGTTTGATTTCGTCCGAACCCACCAGCGCCTGGCCCAGGGGCTGCTGCTGGTGCTGATCATGCCTGCCTTCGTCTTTCGGCATCTCCGGCTACGACCGGATGTTCGGCGATGGCGACCGGTGGCATCCGTTGATGGCGAGCCGGTGCCGCGTGCCTATTTCGAGCAGACGTACCGGCAGCAGGTGCAGCAGATGCAGCAGATGATGGGCGACAACTACGACGCCGCCATCTTCGACAACCAGGCCACGCGCATGGAGGTGCTGGAGAACCTGATCACCCGCCAGGCCATGCTGGCCGATGCACGCCGTGCCCGCATCACGGTCACGCCGGGCGAGATCCAGAAGGCAATCCTGGATCAGCACGCTGATCTGCGGGATGCCAACGGCAAGTTCGACATCGAGGGCTGCAGCGGCTGCTGGCAGCCACTGGCCTGACGCCGGCGCAGTACGAGGCGCAGATGGGCCAGATGCTGGCCGTGGGCGCCGTCGAGCGTGCCGTGGCGGATTCGGCCATGGTGCCGCAGACCGTGGTGGACGGCGTCTTTGGCCTCCCAGGAGAACTGGCGGGTGGTCCGCACCCTGCTGGTGACCCCGCGTGACCACGAGAGGGCTGAACCCACCGATGAGCAGCTCAAGGCCCATTACGACGCCCATGCGTCCGCCTTCGACCTGCCCGAGTCGGTGGACATCAGCTGCGTGGCGCTGCGCCGCACCGACATGCTGCTCAAGGATATCGAGCCGTCCGAGAAAGAGCTGAAGCCTACTACCAGAAGCACCGCAAACCAGTTCAACGAGGCTGAGGAGCGTCAGGCCAGCCATATCCCGCTGAAGGTGCCGGAAGGAGCCGATGCAGCGGCCAAGGAGAAGGTGAAGGCCCGCGCCGAGGCGCTGCTGGCTGAGGCCAAGGCCCATCCGGACAAGTTTGCCGAGCTGGCGAAGAAGAACTCCGAGGACCCGGGCTCGGCCGAGCAGGGGGGCGATCTGGGCTTCTTCGAGCGTGACACGATGGTCAAGCCCTCTGCCGATGCGGCCTTCGGGCTGGACAAGCCGGGCTTCACCGACGTGGTGGAGACCGAGTATGGCTTCCACGTCATCCAGGTGACGGGCGTGAAGGGCGGTGGCGAGAAGCCGCTGGCCGAGGTCAAGCCCCAGCTGGTGAAGATGTGGCGTGAGGAAGAGGCCGCACGGCGCTACAACCAGGCCGCCGAGGCCCTGTCCAACATGGTCTACGAGCAGGCCGAGTCGCTCAAGCCGGCTGCCGAGCGCTTCAAGCTGAACATCGAGCAGGCCAAGGGCGTGGGCCGCAAGCCGGCCGCCAATGCGCCGGAGGGTTCGCCGCTGGCTAATGCCCGGCTGCTGGAGCAGCTCTACGCGCCTGATGCGCTGGAAGAGAAGCGCAACACCACCGCCATCGAGGTGAGCCCGGGCGTGCTGGTGTCGGCCCGGGTGGATGCCCATCATCCGCAGCGTCGCCAGACCCCTGGACGAGGTGAAGGACACGGTGCGTCAGCGCTGGATTGCCGATGAGGCTGCACGACTGGCCCGCGAGGCCGGCGAGAAGCGCCTGGCCGAGCTGCGTAAGGCTGAAGGCACCAAGGACGCGAAGGCTGCGCTGCCGTCAGGCTTGAGCGAGGAAAAACACCATCAGCCGTTCCCCAGCCGGGTTGCCCTGCAGCAGCCGGCCCTGAAGGCCGCCTTTGGCGTGCCGGCCGATCAGCTGCCCGCCTGGGTGGGCGCCGATCTGGGCAAGGACGGCTATCAGCTGGTCTATGTCGAGAAGTCCCTGCCGCCCGATGAAGCGGCCCGTCAGCGTTCTGGACACCTACCGCACCCAGCTGCGGCAGCTGATGGCCACGGCCGAGCGCCAGGCCTGGGTGGATGCTCTCAAGAGCACCCTGAAGATCGACCGCCATCTGGAGAAGGACAGCGGTTCGGGCGATGCGGAGTGAACGGAGGCCCGTCTGAAAGTCTCGATCTTTGCTGCGAGCAGCAACACCAGTTCGAGGGCTGGTTCTCTTCCGCCGAGGATTTCGAGCGGCAGCAGGAGAATCAGCTCATCGAATGTCCGATGTGCGGGTCCCGACAGGTGAAGAGCTCCTGTCGGCGCCCCGGCTGAACCTGTCCCATGGCAGCCCGTCAGCTGACGAGGCGGCCGGGGCTCGCAGTGAGCGGCCAGCGCGTTCCGGTCCGGTGACGGCCGAGATCCGCGAGCTGCAGGGGCAGCTGATGCGGGGGCTGCGCAAGCTGATCGATGCGACCGAGGATGTGGGTGACCGTTTTGCCGAGGAAGCTCGGCGCATCCATTTCAACGAGGCGCCGGACCGCCCCATTCGGGGCGTGGCGACGCCCGAAGAGACCAAGGCGCTGCACGAGGAGGGCATCGAGGTGCTGACGCTCCCGCTGCCGCCGGCGCTGAAAGGGCGGCTTCAGTAGGCGGAAAGCCCACCCTTCGGCCGCTTGGCGCTCGATGTCTCGATTTCCGCCCGGCGCTCCAGCCAGTCGTTTTCCAGGGTTTCCAGCTCGGTGGCGATCTGCGCGTTCGCGCTGGCGCTCGGTGGCCGCTGCCCGGTCGGCAAACGCATCGGGCGCGGCCAGCTGCTCGTCCAGCGTCGCGGCGCGGGCCTGCAGGCTTTCCATCTGGCGCTCTATCTTCGGAATGGCCTGCTCGACAGGCTTTTTGCGGGCGGCCAGGGCCGCACGTTGCTGGGCACGCTCGCGCCGGTTGTCAGCGCGCGAGCCGCCCGTGAGAGGCGCCTTGCTGGCTGGACGCGCCGCCGCCTGCCTGGGCACTTCCCGACGAACGGGAGCCGTCACCGCCGGCAGCATTCGTGCCTTCCGACCCGGCCTGTCCCGAGGCGCTGCCTGACGGGTCGGCATCCGTGCCACGCTGACGCGCGCTGCGTTCCTTCTGCAGCCACTGGGCGTAGTCGTCCAGATCGCCGTCGAAGGGACGCAGGATGCCGTCGTCCACCAGCCAGAACTCGTCGAACCAGTGCTGCGCAGCAGATAGCGGTCGTGCGAGACCAGCAGCAGCGGCCCCTCGAACTCGGGCCAGTGCGTCGGCCAGCGCGTCGCGGGTGTTGGCGTCCAGGTGGTTGGTGGGTTCGTCCAGCACCAGAAAACCGGGCTTCTTCCAGGCCAGCAGCGCCAGGCACAGTCGCGTCTTCTCGCCCCCGACATGGGGCCGGTGGGACGCAGGGCGTCGTCGCCGGGAAGCCGAAAGCGTTCCCAGCCAGCCGCGCAGCACCTGCTCGCGCTCCCTGCGGTGCCAGCCGCGACAGATGCCGCAGCGGGGATTCATCCGGGCGCAGGTCCTCGATCTGCTCCTGGGCCAGATAGCCGGTGTCCAGCGTGCTGGCACGGGTCAGCTCACCGGAAAGCGGGGGAAGCTCACCGATCAGGGTGCGGATGAGGGTGGTCTTGCCGGTGCCGTTGCGCCCCAGGATGCCGATGCGGGCACCGCGTCGCACGATGAGCTCGGGCAGGGTGACGACGGTCTGCTCGGGCGTGTGGCCGCAGGTCAGGATGGTGGGCGCGGATCAGCGGATCCGGTCCCTCAGGGGGCTGGGCAACCGAAGTCGATGCCGCGTGCGGGCGCAGCGGCGCGATGGCCTCCATGCGCTCCAGGGCCTTTCAGGCGACTCTGCGCCTCGGCGGGCCTTGGTGGCCTTGGCGCGGAAGCGTGCGATGAAGCGGTTGAGGTGCTCGATGCGGGCCTGCTGATCACGGCGGGCACGCTCGCGCTGGGCGGCGCGCTCGGCACGGATGTTCTCGCTGGCGGTGTAGCCGCCGGGGTAGCGCCTGCCGGCCATCCTCGATGACCAGGCTGGCGTTGGCCACGCGGTCCAGGAAGTCGCGGTCGTGCGAGACGATGAGCTGGATGGCCGGATGGCGCAGCAGCTGGCGCTCCAGCCACAGCACGGCGTCCAGGTCCAGGTGGTTGGTGGGTTCGTCCAGCAGCAGCAGGTCGCTGGGGCCATCAGCACGCAGGCCAGGTTCAGGCGCATCTTCCAGCCGCCCGAGAGTTCGTCCACCGTGCGTGCCAGCTGCGCCTGCCCGAAGCCCAGGCCGTCCAGCAGCTCGGCAGCGCGGGCTCGGCAGAAGGCCCGCCGGCATCGACCCAGCGGGCATAGGCCTCGCCCAGCGCCTCGCCGTCGTGGCGGGCCCTCGGCCTGCTGGATGGCCTGTTCGGCGGCCACCAGGGCGGCATCGGCGTTCATCACGAAGCGTACCGGGTTGATGCTGGCGCGCGGCGCATGCTGGGCCAGCCAGGCGATGCGCAGCCTGGCAGGTCGACGTTGCCCCTGTTCAGGGGGCGAGATCGCCGCGCAGCAGTGCCAGCAGCGAGCTTTTTGCCGCCGCCGTTGGCGCCGATGAGGGCAACGCGCTCACCGGGGCTGATGATGAGCGAGGCGTGGAAGAGAGAGGCGCCCGGCGCGGGCCAGGCTGAGGTCGTCGAAGCGGATCAAGGGCGGGCCCGGAAGCGTGTCAGGACGGCGGAAGGCAGGCCCGGGACGGCCTGCAAGCCCTTGATTATCCCAAATTTTCGAGGCCTTTCGGGGCTTCAGCCCTGCTGCTCGCGCCACTGGCGAAGATCGTCGGCCGTGATGAGCACGATGCGGTCGTCACCCTGGGCCACCGGGATGCTGGTCCAGGTCAGCGTGGGGAAGCGCGCCTGGAAGTTGGGCATCTCGTGGCCGATCTCCAGGGCCAGCACGCCGCACGGCCACAGGTGCTCGGGCGCCTCGTGCAGCAGCCGGGTGATCAGGTCCATGCCGTCGGGGCCGGACCCCAGTGCCTTTTCGGGTTCGGCACGGTATTCGCTGGGCAGTGCCGCCATCGAATCGGCATTCACGTAGGGCGGGTTGCACAGGATGAGCTTGAAGCTCTCGCCCTGCAGGTTCTGGAACAGGTCACCCTGTACCAGGCGGATGCGATTCTCCAGCCCGTAGTCGGCGATGTTCTCGGCGGCCAGTTGCAGGGCGTCGGCCGAGATAGTCGCTGGCCACCACCTCCGAACCGGCAGGTAGTGGGCGGCGATGATGGCCAGGCTGCCACCCCCCGTGCACAGGTCCAGGACGCGGTAGGGGGCCGAGGCCGGCGGCTGCGTGCCCAGGCCCTGGTCCAGCTCCTCGGCCAGGTCATGGAAGGGCTGCAGCATCTCGCGGTTCAGCCACGGATCGAAGGCGTGGTTGACCAGCGCCTCGGCCAGCAGCGAACGCGGCACCAGGGCGCGGGCGTCGGCGCGGAAGCGGAAGCCCATCAGCCAGGCTTCGCCGATCAGGTAGGCCAGCGGCTGGTCGCACTGGGCGCGCGCGTCGATGAGGTTGCGCAGCTTGCGGCGCTCGTCGGGCAGCAGCGTGGCGTTGGCTAGCTCGTCGTACTGCTCCACGGGCAGGTGCAGGCACCGCAGACCAGCCAGACGGCTTCATCGAAGGGGTTGTCGGTGCCGTGTCCGAACGAGGCACCAGCCGCCTGCATGCGGCTGATGGCATAACGCACCCAGTCGCGCAGCGTGCGCAGGCTTTCCTGCGCGTCGATCAGACTGGCCGACTGCGGGCTGTAGTTGGCACGGTACGGGAAAACAGGGGCCACCGGGGCAAACGGAAACTTGTCGGAACTCATGGGGTGGGGGCTCAGGGGCAGTCGCAGGAAGGCACGCAGTTCGTCTTCCTGAAAGCCGATCTGCAGTTCGTCGGGCCGGGCGTCGGTGGTGACGATGGGGCGCTTGATCAGCGTGGGATGGGCCAGCAGCAGTTCATAGGCGGCGTCGGTGCTGACGTCGGCCACGGCCTTGCGCTGTGCTTCGTCCAGCGTGCGCCAGGTCTGGCTGCGGGTATTGATCACCTCGGAAAGGCCTACCCGCGCCTGCCAGTCTTCCAGCGTGGCCCGGTCCAGGCCATCGCTACGGTAGTCGTGGAATCGATGGTCGACGCCGTGCAGGTCGAGCCAGCGTCGGGTCTTGCGGATCTGGTCGCAGTTGGGAATGCCGTAGACGGTGACTGTCATTCGAGCTTGATGAGGAACTCTGCAAAGGAGGCGCCCTGCGTGGGGCAGGGCGCTTCATGGGCAGCCGGCCCACCCTGGCCAGGCGTGGGCGAACTGGCTGCCTGGGCTGGCAGTGCTGGCGTTTTGCCGCGCTGCGGGTCGGGTCCGTCATGAAGATGCCGGTGGGCGGGTTGCTTGCAACCGGCGGGCTGGACTGTATTCCGCTGGGCGCAAAGGCCGGGCTGGGTGAGGGAAGTTGCGCTGGTGGCCGCCGGGGCGGTGCTGCCTCGCCGGGCTGGCGGTGCTTGCGGGGGCCGTTTGCGTGGCCGGGCCCCGCACGCCGTCGGTGGCCGCAAACGTGGCGGTGCTGGGGCCACCCGCCCGTGCAGGCTGGGGAGCCGGGGCAGCATTCATGCCGGACGGCACGGCCCATGGCAGCCTGGCTGACCGTGCTGGCGAAGGGTGAGCGGACGGTGCAGCCGTGGCCGCGGGGCCTCACCGGCAGCATCCATGTCGGCCAGCGTCTGACGTGCCACCGAGCCGGCACGGGCCGACGGGCCGGTGCGCCGACTCGAAGCTGGAGGCCTGCTTCTGCAGCAGGTCGGGCAGCATCAGGCCCGACGCGGTTTCCTCCGTGGTGGGGGGCGTCCTGTGCCAGGTCCCTCGGCGTTGTTGTCCAGCAGCCAGCAGCAGGTTAGTGGGCGAATCGCTGTGCTGCAGCGCGTCCTCGCGGGAGATGCGGCCGCGCGCAGCAGCCGGGTCAGTGAACGGTCAAAGGACAGCGAGCCGGCTGCCAGGCTGTTTGCGATGGCGTCCGGAATCTCGGAAAGCCGTCCGGTAGCGATCAGTCCCAGCCACGTGGTGGTGTTGATCAGCACCTCGGCGGCTGGCACCCGGCCACCGTCGGTACTCGGGCCAGCAGTCGCTGCGAGACGATGGCCTTGAGCGTGGTGGACAGGTCGGCTCAGCAGCGCACCCCGGTTCTCGGGGCATAGAAGCTGAGGATGCGGTTCAGCGCATGGGCGGCGTTGTTGGCGTGCAGCGTGGCCAGCACCAGGTGGCCCCGACTGGGCGTAGCAATGGCGGCGCCCATCGCTTCCATGTCCCGGATCTCGCCGATCAGGATGCAGTCGGGCGCCTGGCGCAGCGCGCTCTTGAGCGCCGTGTCAAGTCCTTCGTGTCCGAGCCGATCTGGCGCTGGTTGACGATGGATCGCTGGTTGCGGAAGACGAATTCGATGGGGTCTTCCAGCGTGAGGATGTGGCCGGTGCGGTTGGCGTTGCGGTAGTCGATGAGCGAGGCGAGCGTGGTGGTCTTGCCCACGCCGGTGGCGCCCACCATCAGGAAGAGACCGCGCGGCTGCAGGATCAGCTCCCTTCAGCACCGGCGGCATGCCCAGCGTGTCGAACCCCGGGGATGTCACCCGGGATGTAGCACCACGGCGGCGGCCGTGCCGCGCTGACGGAAAGAGCGAGATACGGAAGCTGCCCACGTCCTTTCGCGCCGTAGCCGATGTTCAGCCTCGTTCTCTTCCCGGAAGCGCCGCCATTGCTGGTCGTTGATGGCCGGAACGCAGGAGCGCCTCGGCCTCGCTGCGGCATCAGGCGCTTGTCGGCTGCCGTCACGGCCACCATGTTGCCGCTGATCTTCATCTGCACCGGTGAACCCACCGAGATGAACAGATCGGAGGCCTTGTGCCGGGCCATCACTTCCAGCAGCTGGTTGAAGGGCTGCTGGTGCTGCCGAGGGCTGGTGCCGCCCATGGTCTTTGCGTATCCGAAGGGAGGCGGCCCGAGGGCCGCCGTGCGTGCCAGTCCGGATCAGGGCCGGACCGAATCAGGCATCCGCCCCGCGCAGCAGGTCATTGATGGCGGTCTCGGCCCGCGTCTGGGCATCGACCCGCTTCACGATGACGGCACACGCCAGGCTGACGCTTCCATCCTTCGACGGCAGGCTGCCCGGCACCACGACCGATCCGGAAGGAACCCGGCCGTAGTACACCTTGCCGGTCTCGCGTTCGTAGATCTTCGTGGATCTGGCTGAGATACACCCCCATGGCTGGCACCGAGTTTTTCTCGACGACGACACCTCGACCACTTCGGAGCGGGCGCCGATGAAGCAGTTGTCCTCGATGATGGTGGGGTTGGCCTGCAGCGGCTCCAGCACGCCGCCAATGCCGACCCCGCCGGAAAGATGGACATTCCCTGCCGATCTGCAGCGCACGAGCCCACGGTGGCCCAGGTGTCGACCACTCGTGCCTTCGTCGACATAGGCGCCGATGTTGACGTAGGAGGGCATCAGCACCACGTTCCGGCCGATGAACGAGCCGCGACGCGACGGCGGGCGGCACGACCCGGCAGCCTGCTCCCTGCAGAAGTCCTCGGCGCTCATGCCGTCGAACTTGGTGGGCACCTTTGTCGAAGAACTGCAGCATGCCAGGGCCTGCATCGGCATGCGTTGTCGGCCAGTCGGAACGACAGCAGCACGGCCTTCTTGATCCATTGATGCACGTTCCAGCGTGCTGCGCCCTCGGCAGCAGCATCGGCGAACGGGTGGCCACGCGCAGCGTGCCGGCGTTCAGGTCGGCCAGCACCGATCGACGGCCTGGCGCGTCCGACGGTGCGGCAGAGGGGCTGAGCGCCCGGCGGTTGTCCCAGGCGGATTCTGATCAGGGCTTGTCTCGGGTCGGTCATGGAAATCTGAAGGGGCAAGGGTGGGCCGCCGACGGCCGATGCGTGAACGATGAGGGCTGCCGTGGCGGCCATCGCGGCGGGGAGTACGGGCGGGATTCATCGGGATGCTGGGCGGTGTTCTTTTCGCATCATGTCTGCATGGACGTGCATGCGACAACCCGCCCTGTTTCCGCCACGGCCAGATCGAGCTGGATCACCTGCGCGCCCGGATCCCCGTCTGGCCGCGGCCTGACACTCGGGCTGATCCAGCGAGGCAGCCGGATCTTCCATGCTGGTGCACAGCATCATCGGTCAGCAGATTTCACCGCAGGCGCAGATCACCTCTGGGCAAGATGCAGGCCCGGTTTCCGGGTGAGACCTCGAGGTCGCGTCATGCACGCTGACGAGCATGCAGGGCGTTGCATCGCTCTACCGCGGTGGGATCATCATGGGACATCGCGCGCAGCATCGTCGAGGGCCGCACTGATCGCATGCTGCCGCCACAGTGATGGCGCGTCGCGGCGCGCTCGCGCAGTTCAGGGCATTGGCGTGGACGGCCGAGATGTTGATGCTGTTCTCGCCGCAGCGCCCGGCACATCGTCAGTTACGATCTGCATATCCGCGCGGCATGCGGCATGCTCTATCGTCACCGGGCCACCACGCCGCGCTTGCCCGCTCGCCGTCGCCGCTACATGCTCCCGGCGGCGGCGCCTGGCCAGCCTGTATCTGCGTGGCGTTATCGCGGGCGCGCCGGAGCCGACGCGATCCCGCAGGTCGAAGTCGAAAAACAGGAGGGCGGCTGCCCCGTCGGCTGAAAGAGGCATTGGCCACGGGGCCATCCGGCCGATATCAGCGCCGCGTTTCTCCTGTCGCAGCAAAGCTCGCGCTTGCGTCGACGCCCCAGCGATAGCCGGACAGGGTGCCATCCTGGCGCACCATCGCGGTAGGGCACCACGGCCAGCCGGTTGGCGGCGCATGCTCGCCACGCAGTAATGCCTGAGGGTGCTGATGCGGGCAGCCGTCGGCGTATCGTGGAGCCTACGATTCAGCAGGGCTTGCCAGACCTGTTCCTGGGGCGGTACTGCAGGTCCAGTGGAAGGTCCAGCCCGAGGCAGGCTTCACGGCTTACGACGCGGGCCACCAGCAGCTCGAAATCGGCGTTGCCGCCGATGAGGGTGTGCCTTGGGAAGCGGTCCTGCAGGTCCTTCACCAGCACGGCCGGTCGTCGCGAGATTATGCAGATGCCGCTCGCTCTGGGCCACCAGGACAGCACCTTAGAGCATTGCGCGACGGCGATCGTCACGCCGTCACCGGCCTGATAGTCGCGGGCACGCATGCCCAGCAATCGGTCCGCCTTTCGTGTAGCGATCGTTGGTGCTGAAGCCGGCATCAGATGGCGTCGGTCACGCCCGGGCTTCGTGGCACAGTGCAGCCGTGGCCTGGTGGGCCGGAGGCGTAGGCCTTGGGGTGAGCCTGGTTGAGCCTTGAAGATCCGGTGGAATGGAGGCTGAGCCCTGTGCGGTGCCAGGGTGCCCAGGTCCGGGCGAGTCTGGCGGCTTCGATCAGGCGGCAGGCGTCGGCCACGAGCGGCAAGTTGACCATCTGCGGTGGCGGTGGCTGTGATTCCCATGCGTTGCCCTGTTGCGTTGTCGGCCACCCCGTGTGTGGTTGCTTGTGGGGTGATGCCAGGCGCACTCTGGGGATCGCGAGAAGGGCGGTACCCGTTTCTTGCTCAGACCTCAGGCCGATCAGCGCCGCAACTGTCGCGCCCCTCGATGCAGGCTTGGCAATACCAGGGCGATGCGCACGAAACCGTGGCCAGGGTTGCTGGCGGGTCGTCGGGCAGTAGTCGCTGAGGCGGCCCAGGCTGCCGGGCAGCACCTTCACGTGTGCTCTGGGCGGAAGAGCCGGCAGGTCTTCGTCATCGCCGCCGGGCACGGGCAGCCACAGGCAGAAGTTGGCGTCGGCATCGGGTGGGGACCACCGGTTGCAGGATGGGCGCACGTCGAATTTGTCGGCGCGGCGACGGCTGTCCACCACGTGGGCCCGTCGTTCCAGGCGGCGATGGCGCCTGCTGGAACACGGGCCCGCGGCGCAGCCGTGGTAGGTGCGGTAGCGCAGGGAAAAGCAGCAGGGCGGCGTCGCCGGTCACGCCGCCAGCATGCCGGGCACGTTAAGCGCTTGGACAGCTGGAAGACCACCACGCCCTCGACAGTCGGCGCGGCCCACACGGCACACCGCCAGGGCGCCCAGGGGTGGGGCAGATTCGTCGGTAGATCCCGGAAGCACTCGTCGGAGGCGATGATGAAGCCGTGCCACGGCCAGCGCGAACAGGGTACGCTATCTGTCCAGAGATCCATGACGGCGCCGGTGGGGTTGCCGGGCGAGCAGACGTAGACGAGCTTTCACCCAGGCTGCTGGTGGCTGTCGGGCACTCCAACAGTCCATCCGAAGCTGTCCGGGCGCTGGTCCAGTGGTGCAGGCGGGCACCGCCAGCAGCGCGGCGCCCCAGACCATAGCGGGCGAAGCAGACACCCTGCGCCGCGGCCTGGCGGCGTTTGGTGCGAAGGAGAACAGGGCCTCGCGCGAGCTGCTGACGGGTGGCACCGGCGGCGTCGACAAATGGTGGCGCCGGATCCAGGCGTGATGGCTCGTAGTGCCGGGTGCCGGCGGTACGGGTAGCTGGCCAGACCGTCTGCATCAACAGTATTCAGCACCACGGCGGCGGGTGGCGCGCTCACTGATGGAGATTCCACAGTTGCGCTGGACGGTCAGAACGTCGCAGCCAGCACGCGCTCAACGGGGTAGGGTTGCAGAGGTCGGGACGGGGTTGGTGGGCAGGCTCATGCGGGTGGTCGTCACTGGTGTGATCTTACTATAAGAGCGAGAATTACCGCAGAATGAAAACGAACGGTACAATGCTCAGACAGAAAGCGGGCCAGAACGGGCGCGCTTCGCAGTTTATCCCGGTATTGGTTGATTGCGGTGCAATTCGACATGCGGATGGCACCCGGCAGACTGAAGAAGAACACATCGGCCGCATTACCGCCGCACAAGCCGGGAGACCAGCAAGCAACCACGGCAGACCATGCGCCCGACGGCATCCCATGGGCGGATACCCGCCCGATTCCGATACCCCTGTCCGCTCAGGTGGCGGTGTTCAGATGCAGACGGATGAGGTCATCTGTCGCCGACAGGTGCTGGCCGCCGCCGCCGCTGGCTATGCCGCATTCGGGCAGCCCGGGCGGCCTCGGCTCATGTGGTGGTGGTGGCGGCGGCTGGCGGTGCCACGGCGGCCCGCTGAGTCTGCGTCAGCTCGCCTCGAAGTGAAGGTGACGCTGGTCGAGGGATATACGATAACAGATTGCGCCCGCACCCCATCTGGGCGGACTGCTCGAGAGCATCGGTCACGGCTATGACGGCTCTGCGGGCCGACGGCGGGAGGCGGTGCATGCGCGGGCCGAGGACGTGATGCGACGGTTGTGACCGTGCGCTCGTCCAACGGCCGCACGCTGAAGTGGGACCGGCTGGTGCTGTCGCGCCGGGCATCATTTCCGCTGGGATGCGTTAATGGGTTATGACGAGGGCGGCCCTCGTGGATTGCCCGGCACCCTGGAAGGCAGGCGCAGACGCAACTGTTGCACAGGCAGCTGCGCGCCATGCCCGATGGCGCACCTTCGTGATGGTGATTTCGACTGCCGTTGCCCGCCGGGTCCACGATGGGCCCGCAGGCGCACCACTGGGCAGAACAAGCCGCGCAGCAAGATCCCGCTGCTGGACGAAGGACAATTCTTCCAAGAAGGCGCTGTTCCCAGCAGGCCGGGCGGCCAAACAGGAAACATGATCGAGTGGGTGGCCAGCCGACGATGGCCAGGCGCAGCGCGTGGACGTGAAGCGGGCGAGGTGGAGACGCTTCGGCACCATCCACAAGGCCCGGTGCTGAATGCGATCCCGCAGCGGGCAGGGATCATCACCGAGCGGGCTGGCGTGTCGATGCCAGCGGCTGCGCCGCGCACTTGATGGCTTGAGTCCGCTGGCAAGGGCATCTATGCTGGGCGATGCTATTGCGGCGCCGATGCCCAAGTCGGGCTTTGTGGCCAACGCGGTGGGCGCATGGCGGCGGTGTGTGGATCGCGGCCGATCTGACCGGGCTGTTGCGTCCGGAAGCCGACCTATGCCAATACCTGCCACAGCCTGCGGCGCTGCTGCTATCTCGGTCTCGGGCCCCGCCGAAGCGAAGGACGACCAGCTGGTCGAGCTGCCGGACTGGGCACCAGCCCGCTGGATGCGGATCTGGCCCATCGCGCCCAGGCCAGCAACAGCATGGCCAAACAGAGCATCAGCACGGAGATCTGGGATCAATGATGCCGTCCTGACCTTTCTGGGCCACTTTCGCTGGGATGCGTGTTCGGCGGCGGCACGGCCGAGCCTGCCCGCTGCGCGGTCTGCGCCAGACGGTGCGCCCAGAGCCGTCGGATTGGGGCGAGGAGCAGGCGCCCTAGTGTGCGCCGGCGCTGCAGGCCTCGCACTGGCAGCACTGGCCGGTGGCACTTGGTCGGCACGCAGGTGCTGGCGATGCTCGGCGAGATCTCGCTGCAGGTACTGGTGGTGCGACCGCGTCTCGCCGCTGGGGGCGCTGGACCGGCGGGTTTGATGTTCGGTGTGCGGCATGGCGCTGGCGCATTCTCTGTGGTGCGCGGGCGCTGGTGCTGCTGGCGGTGGCAAACCGCAGGTCGCTGTGGTGCTGCTGTGGCTGGGGCCGACGGCCCAGGCCACGATGACCGGCGTGCTGGCGCCGGTGCGGCAGACGCTGCAGGGCCTGCTGCGATCGAGCCCCAGGTTACGATGCCGGACTGGCTGGCCGCCCGTGTGCCTGTCGGTGCGGCCACGGTGCGGCGGTAAGACGCGCCCTGATCGTCCTTTCTAGCATTGCAGCTGCGCGGCGCCCGGCCTTTGCGCCCATGCGCCGCCGTGCCGTGGCAGGCGCTGCTGGTGGGGGCGACGGTGGTGGCGGCTGGTGGACCGTGCGCCTGCATTGATGCCGATCTGATCTGAGGAACGGCTGCTCACGTCGCTCAGCTTCGGTCAGCCCGGTGGCTGAGAGCTGGCCATCTGCAGGTGGCGGTGGGCGTGGAGTTGGCGGCCGTCGCTGGTGGCTGGCGTTGGGCGAGGGCCTGCGTGACGGCTCGTCAGTGGCACGGCCCGCTGGGAAGGCTGGCGGTCCGCGGCCGGATGGCCAGCAGTGCGCTGCACTCTGATGGGTCTGGGCGGGTGGTGGCCATGGCTGCTCCATCGGCCAGCCGTCCGGGCTGTCCACACTGTCGCTGGCCAGCATGCCGGCGGCTCGGCATCGCGCTGCGCTGTGCGTAAGCCCAGTGTCGCCGCTACCGAGTTTCATATCCTGTCAGTCCTTCGGGCGGCAGCATCCTGCCGGGAGTGGTGCTGTCGCAAAGGACCCGTCTCGCGAGCGTTATAGGAATCCGTGTCATGCGAACGCCGCCGCCGCTTGCGCTGACTTCCACGTTGGCCGCTTCTTGGCGGGCCCTCCCGCCGCCGCTGGCATCGGCCGCACCGGCTGTGGTCTCCGGCAAGAGCAGCCATCTCCCCGTCGCGCGCGCAGCCGCGCATCGTCATCTGCGGAGGCGGCTGGGCGGGTTTCGGCGGCCCGCCATTTGCGTGAGTGCGGATCCCGCAGGCCGACGATCTCAGGATCGCAACCGACCTTCTGGTCGGGGCCACCGAGCAACAAGTGCTGGCGGACGGTGAGCACGGACGCGTCAACCGCGACATCTTGTCCGGCTCACCTGGGGTTAAGCACGCTGCTGCAGGCCGAGGATGGCTCGAGCGCGACAAGCGGTGCAGACTCGATGGGCTGGCTGGGACTACGACTACCTGATTCCTGGAAGCCGGCGTAATCCGCGATGCCTTCCGATGTGTGGTTCGGCAACGACCAGCGCACGATCTAATTGCTATCAGCGCACGCACTCATTCCAGCGCCCATCTGCCCAACCGCGAGAGTTGTCGCCGGAAGCAGCGTGCATAGCCTTCAAGGGCGGCACGCTGGTGATGACCATGCCGCCGCTGCCGCATTGCCGCCCGCCGCCCCATGCGGCGTTTCACCGCGACCGGCCGCAAAGAAGATTCCGGCAAGGTGGTGATCCCGGATCCGAAACCGCGGTTCGGCGCCGATCAGCGCCGGCCACGCAGGCCTTCAAGGAGCTGTATCTGGACATCATCGTGCATGTGCCCAATGCAGGTGAAGTCGGTCATCCGCATGAAGCGCCATAATCAGCACCCGCTATGGTGGTGACTTTGATTTCGATGAGGCTATCCTGGATGCCGCCAAACCAGGCGCGGTCGACATGGATCTGGCACGCCAACCGATCGGCAAGTGGGACCGACGGCAAGCCCATTATCTGGGGCGATATCGACAACAAGTTCTTCATTGGCGAAGTCGGACGATCGGGTCTACATATCAGGACTGATTGGCTGTCTCGCTGTTCAATATCCGAAGAGCGCGCACGTGGCATCCACCTCCGCCGGATCGTGGCTAAGAATCTGTCGCAGCGCGTGGCCGGCAAGACGGTCGAGCGCATCCTGCCCGACAACCCAGCGGCGGCGATGGTGAAACCTGGAGCCGCAGGAAGAGATCTCGGTGTTTCGATCACGAGCTGACGTACAAGCGGATCGTGCAAGAACCAGTGACGACGTGCGGTCGCCGACATGGTCAAGGATGATTTCGCCTGGATCAACGGCAAGTTCAGCGAGTTCCCGTGCCGTAAGATCAACAGGACATGGCCTCTTTTGGCCACTTCACTTCATCCAACCGTCCGAGCCAGGAATCCGGCGGCATGCCCCGGCCACGGGGGCCCCTGCCGACGAGCCGACCTCAGGAACATGTGGCATCTTCTATCCTTCGACATGAGCGGCCGCCTGGATGCGATACGTTTTCTCCGTCCTGCGCGCAGCCCGGGACCGTAGACTGCGGCCGGCGCAGCCCGTTGGTCAAGGTGCCGTGGCCGCGGGGCCATAAGCAGACAGCTGCGCGCCCTGGCGCAGGCCTTCCACAGCTGGCGCTGTCACCCGAGGTGTTGGCCAAGCGGCCGAGATGCTTCTGCGCATCCGGATGGTGCAGAACGTGATCACGGGCCTGCGGATGGCAGGACGCCCAGCTGGGCGGGCTTTCTGCTGGACGTGGCCATGCTGGCCGTCAACCCCAGCGCTGCGCCGGTGCGTGCGCTGCGTCGATCCGTCTCATCACCGAATCGAACTGGCGTGAGGAACTGATCATCCTGGCCGAGAAGAACCTCATTCCGCTGGCTCGTGCCGGATACTACCGCCTGGTCAGTGGCCGAGGCGGTTCGGGGTGCGGCGGCAGCCTTCAGGCCACCACGCACTGGCGGGATGGCGATGGCAGATCCTGAGGCTCCAGGACGTGACGGAGCGCCAGCGGCTGCGGCATGGGAGGGGGAAAGACGATGAGCACATCCACACCACCGCGATCTGACCAGCACGCCCACGCCGAAGAAGGGCGAGATGCAGGGTGTGTGCGGGCACAGACCGCCACCGCATGACCGGCTCACGGTCGAGCACGGGCAGACTGCCGCGCGACATCGCGGGACCCGCCTCATTCATCTGGGCGAGGGGCCAGCCTGGAGTCACGCCACGCGCAACCCGTACATCGAGTTCACCCTTCCTGGCGTGAAAGCGGCAGCCGTGCCTGTCGTGAAGGGTGACGGGACCCCACGCTGAGGTGACGCGCACCATCACGGTGCAGTGAGCTGGCGGCTGCTGCCCGACACACGTGTCAAACCGTGCAGTCTGGGCGGGAACGGGTGCCTGCTTACCAGACCACGCACATTGTCGTCACCGGCGACGCCTGCCAGGTCATCCACCACGCCAGGCGGTACTGAGCAGAACTGAGATTGTAGATCTTCAACGGCCCGCCGGAGCGCTCGTCGCGCGCCAGCGTGAGCTGGTGTTCGACAACAGCCTGCCGCACGGGCGGGGCGGCTGCTGAGATCCGGTCAGCGTGTGCTCACGCGAGGGGCAGTCCACCTACTACATCAACCAGCAGCCGGTACGCCGCAAGGACGCACGACATCTCCTGGGCACGGCTCAGCCACGTGCCTGCCGCCATCATCGGTCACACCATCTGTGCATCATCGAGCTGCCCGACGAGCTGCGCGTGTTCCGCGAGGCTGCCGTCTCGAAGTACGCGAGCGGCGGCGTGAGACCGAGAACCGCCTGGTCACGCGAGAACCTGATGCGGGAGGAATCTGAAGCTGCACGGGCAGATCAGCGTTACCGCACAGGTTGAGGTGGCGGGCCGCCACCGTGCCATGGAGGCTGAGCGGACGCAGAAGTGCAGTGGCTGTGGCTCATCAAGCATGACGATGCGCAGGCCGAGCGGCGCTGGCGAAAAGCATTTGGCTGATGAGCCCGGATCCGAGATCGAGGGTTGCAGACCGGCTGCGTTTGAGAACCGGAGCGAGGCAGTGCACCAGTCAACGACGAGGAGCCGTCAGGCCGCCTACTGCGAGGTCAATACGAGATTCCACGCTGAAGGGTAGATCCGGGATGATTGCGCAGAACCGCAATCAGGCCCAGGGCACGTCTGGAATGCTGGAAGAACAGATCCAGTCGGCACGGGCGCTGTCCGAGGCGGGCCGCAGCCGCCAGAAGTGAGGCAGCTGGAGTTAGCCTGCGCAGGCCACGGCCGAGATGGCATTGGCCGGAGGCCGGGAGGAACAGCTATACCAGGAGGTCGAGGAGCGCGAACGGCGCGAGGCGCTGGAGTCCGCACGTCAGGCCGCGCACACGGCCCCAGCAGGTTGCAGGTGGGCGCGTGGCGTCGATCCCATGAAGAGGCGCTGGCGCAGATGCAGGAGCGCTGCCAGCGGCCGCAGGCGTCGCCGTCGCAGCTGGGTGACGATGCGCCGGGATCAGCTGAGTGGCTGGCGCTGAGCTGGGGGCTGCGCAGAAGAGGCGCGCACGGCCGAGCAGCAGATTGCTGGAGTAACGTCTGCTGAGGTCCAGTTGACAGTCTGCGCAGAAGCCCTGCAGGCGGTTGCATCAAGACCACCATTGCGCGCGATGGCGGCGGATAGCGCAGGCGCGCATGGTGGCGAGAACCAGATGCGCCCCCGCTGAGAAGCACGGTCTGGCGAGGACACCGAGCGTCTGGCAGTACATCCGGCATCGGTTTGGCTGGGAAACGGCTGTGGAAGCGAAGTGCGCGAGCAACGCGTTGGAAGCGAAGAGCAGTGCAGCAGGTGGCGGCCATGTTGCAGGAGGCCCGCTGGGCAAGGTGGGCTGTTCCTGACGGACCTGCCTGCCGGGCGGCGCTGCCAGCGGTTCGAATCGGCTTTGGGCGGCTGCCGCTGGCTCGGTGCGCTGTCAGATGCGCGGCCTGGGCCCATCATGGCCAGTGGTTGATGTTTCCAGCTGAACCACCGAGGCGGCCTCGCCGGCGCAGCTGCCTCGGGCGGGTGCCTGTGGTGCGCGCCATGCCATCGTTTCGACGTGGTGCTGTTTGCCGCGGATTCGGAAGAAGAGGGCGTGCGGGCCTGCTGCGGGAGCTGCAGAACCTGGAGCGTGAGTTGCAGCAGCAGTTGCTGGGTGACGAGCTCGCCAGCAGGCCGAGCGCACGAGCTACGGGCCACACAGCTGGCCGAGTAGGTGCGCGCAGCGTGATGCCAGCGCCCGGCGGTGCGAGGGTGTCACCTGGCCACCATCGAGCATGTCTGGGCCCAGGCGGTGAGAAGTCGCGAGGAAAGCCGTCATGGCTTTCGGAAGAGATCGAGGGAGTTGGTCTGCGCCAGGCCGGGCGCGAGGAAGGCTGCAGGCACTGGCAGGGATGGGCTGGCTGAGGCCGAGGAGAAGGCCGAGGTAATAAAGGAGGAACTGGCGGCGCGTGAGGCTGAGATGCTGGAGACCACGCTGTCGAGCTGGCGCGATCCATGCCCGCGAGAGCGAGCTGGCCGTGCGCGAGAAAAGCCATGCCGCACGCTCGCTGGCGGAGATCGAGAACCTGGTGCGAGCGCATTGCTCGTGTGGACGAGCAGTTGGCGCAGGCCGACGGCACTCCGCGAGCGGCCGCTGGTCAGATCTGGAGGGCATGTCGACGAGAGCTGTGCGAGCAGCTGGAAGCATGCTGGAGCGGCGCATGGAAGCCGAGCAGGCGTTTCCTCGGCAAGGCCGACGAGCTACCCGCGAGCGCGCCGGCGGAGCGAGCGGCTGCGTGTTGAGCGGGCAGGAGCCGCTGCGTCAGCGGCTGACGAGCTGCGCATGAAGGAGTGAGGCCGCACGCCCGATTGCCGAGCAGATGGACGAGGCGTCGTCGAGGCGTCGGCCGATCTGGCCGAGCTGGAAGGCGTCACTGCGGCGCAGCCGCAGCGGCCCGCCGTCGGCGCCGCCGGGCGAGGAGCCGCCCGGCGCAGGCGGCACCGGCTGACCGTGAATCTGGCGGCGCTGGACGAGCTGACGGCGGCGCGCGAGCGCAGTGTTCGAACACCCGTAGTCCACCGACCGTGGAGGCGATGGCCACGCTGGAGAACGCCATCCGCACCATCGACCAGGAAACCCGGTCGTTACTGCAATCCACCTATACGATACCGTCAACGCTGAGCCCGGTCGGTTTTCCCGATGCTCTTCGGGCGGCACGGCTGGTGCTGACCGGTGGTGAAATCCCGGATGTGGGGTGTAGGAAACTGCGCAGTGCCCCGGCAAGAAGAATCAACCTGCTTTCAGGGGGTGAGAAGGCATTGACCGCCATTGTGCTGGTCTTGTATCTTGCCGGAATCCGGCGCCGTTCTGCCTGTTGACGAGGTGGATGCGCTGCTGAATGACGCAAACACAATTACGCGAAGTTATGGTGGCGGATGTCCGAGGAAACGCAGTTCATCTCGATCTCGGCACAACAAGATCGCTACGGAACAATACCAACTGATCGGCGACGATGGTGAGGTGGACCTGACCTGCGGTCGAACTCGCTGAGGCCGCCTGATGCCGCAGGATCGACAGCATCGTTACCGACGCTCAAGCACCTGCGGTGGAGTCCGGTCGCGTCATTTACAGTCAGGGGAACACTTTTATATCGGGTTGCCGGAGCATCATCGCGTCATCGTCCTGGTGCTGGCGTCACGCCTCCACAACCTGTGGTAGCCGTCGTCGCCAGCAGGCTTCCGCACTCGGCCTGCGCAAGGGGTATTTCGATGATGATCCTCAGACGCTGACTGGCGGGGTTATCCGATGACGAGTCGTCCCCGCGCTGGGGCGCGGTCGCCGCGAGCCAGGATGGGGCGGCACGGTTCCGCCTGATCCGCCCGTCCGGCACGCTTCGAGGGCGAGGAGTTGCTCCGCAAGACGGTCGTCCAGTGATCCGCCGACCGTTCGTCCTCGGCGCTGGATGGCAGGATCACATCGAGACGCTGCTCGAGAACCCTGGCGGCCGCGCCCTGAGCAAAAGTTGAGATGCCCAATGAGGTTGCATCGCCGGCCGAAACAGGCGCTGGGTATCAAAGGTATCCGGCAGCTTGTTGAGTCGCCTGTGATACCCGCCCGTGCACATGCCGGACAGACTGATGTTGGCCATGACCGTCACGGTGCACGGGACGAGGAGGACACACCCAGGCTGCGGAATCCGGTAGGCTGGGGCCGCAGGGTGCTCACCGGGCGGATGCGGATGATTCTCGGATGGAGGTATCGATGGCACCTTGTGGTCGACACGCGGTGGCCACATCCGCAGAAGAGTGATTTGTCGGCGCAGCGTACGGACGCGTGTGGTGCGGCCAGCCAGGGGCGCAGGAGTGACGATGACCGCACGACAGGTATCGGGATGCATTGCTGGCATCGGTTGCGGCGGATGATGGCGAAGCCGGATGCGTCGAGCGGACGACGTGTCGCCGGCTCAGGCAGATGACATCGAGGCCGAAGGGGCAGAGGGCCGCACCGGCCGAGGTGGTTGAGCCCGATCCGCCGCCCGGACGCCCAGGTCGTGAGCACGTGGTGATCCTGCCGCCGGCACTGGCCACAATGACCGGCTGGTGGCGCTCACCCGTCGTTGCGTCACGTGGGCAGCGCCGGTCCGCATCGAGGTCGTGAGCGGCTGGCAGTTATTGGGGCCGCCGACAGCGGGCGAGAAGGCGGCAGCATCCGCTGCAGCCTGCTGGCCAACCGGCAGGCCAGCCTCGGTCGCGTCGAGCTGTCGGACTTCAACGCGGCCATCGAGTCGCTCGCCAGCAAGCTTGCGGCACCGGTCAACATTCCCGACATGGCGCTGATCCTGCGCAACGCGCGTGACCTGGATACGCTGGTGGCGCGTCGACACTCAGATCGAGGTGCGTCGAGCGTCGAGGTCGCCGAGCCCACCGCGCGGGTGCGTCATCTGTGCTGTTCGGAGCGTGGCGTATGCCGACTTTGCCGACCTGGGGATTGCTGTTCGCGCTGGCTTTCAACCAGACGCGCGATCAGATCGACTTCGCCGGACGTACCCGCACGGCCGAGAAGCACGAGGCCTGGAGGGCATGGCGGCTCGCGCATTGCGAGCATGGCCCAGGCGCTGGGCGGACGGCTGGTGGACAGCAGCGGCCGTGGGTCGTCGGTAAGCATGATCGGCACCGTGTCACGTCATTGGCCCGTCGCCGCTGAAACGGTTTATTGGCCTTTGCGGCGGGAAATGCCGCCGCGTTACGAGTATTTCACCGAGAATCGCGCCGGGCTTGTTACACTTGCCCGAGGCACTGAACCTGTCTCGATCATTAAGCCTGTGCCGACGCCGCGCCCGGAGATCCCTGCCGATATCCGGCGCGCGTTCAGACGTTGCGTGCCGATTGCTGGCACACAACCGGGCGCATTATGAAGAAGATGCCCCACGGTCGAGGACAGTGCCCGATTTGTCTGTTCCTGGAGCTGCAGCAGCTTGAGGCCCGCTGGCCGGCACTGCTGACTTCGACTCACCCACTCCAGCGGGGTGCCTCAGCCTCGGCCGGCGGTACCGTCACGCACCGGTGCCCATGCGCTCGCTGTCCAACGCCTTCAGCGAGTTATCCTGATGCTCGACCGCCGACCGAAGTCGCCGTCGGGGTGACGGAGGATTCTTTGCCTTCAGCGCCACCCCCGTTGGATGGCCTGGCCGCCACGTTGCGCCATGAGCACGGGTTGGTTAGTAGGCGCTACCCAAGATGGCGTCACTGGCGAGAATACACAATCTGCGCATGGTAGGCGGCGCCCGCGCATTGTCCGCCCGGAAGCGCCTGAGGTGCCGGGCGAAGAGGTTGATGCCAAGCAAGACTTCCGGCGCTGAACTGGTGCGCAGTGGCCTGCGACAAGCTCTTTACAACGATGTTCAGCCAGGCCGAGCGCGTGCAGGGCGTTTCGCTGCTGACGGCCGTCGTTGCCCGGCAGTGTGCGCTACGCCGCCCTCACGCCATCGATGGCGTGGTTCATCAGCTGGATACCGTCATTCAAGGCGCAGGTTTACCTGTGCCTGCGCACCCGCTTCGCGCTGGCCTCCACAAGTATGCGGCCGAAGAGGCTGTCACCACGCCGTGACATCTTCGCAGGTGGCGCACTGGGGTGCTCACGCTCGTGCCCGCTGGAGCCGGTGTTCGTGGGGGCGAACGTCTCAACGCCACGCTGCACAACGAGTACATCCGTCGGGCAGCTTCTGATCGGTGACCGCGTCATCGTGCGTCGTGCCGGTGACGTGATTCCCGGAGGTGGTCGGTGTGGCGCTGGATCAGCGCCCGGCCGATAGTTCGCATGCCCAGCCAGTGCCCGGTCTGCGGCTCGGCTGGCAGCGCCTGCCCAGCGAGTACAACTGGCGCTGCGTGGCGGGAGTTTGCAGCGCGCAAACGCAAGCGCGCGCTCTGGCACTTCGCACACCGGCGTGCCGCGCGGACATCGACGGCCTGGGACGTGCTGGTCGAGCAGCTGGTGATGGCAACCGGTATGAGCCTGCCGGACCGGTCGGCTGGATGCCGCTAATTTGCAGGTGCTGCTGCGCATGGCGTGAAAGTTCGCGCCAACCTGCTGGCTGCCATCGACGGATTACGCCGCCCGTCGCTCGAGCGCTTCCTGTTTGCGCTGGGCATCCGTGTGCGGTGGGCGAAGAGGTTGCCCGCGCTGGCACGAGTTTCTGGGGACGGAAGGCTCGGCGGCCGATTGGGCTACATTGTTGAAGAGAAGGTGGCGACGCTCTGGGTGAGTAACGAGCGCCGTCGCAGCCGGGGGTGAACGACTCCTCGCCGGTGCCGCTTGACGCATCGGGCCTGAGTCGGCAGCGTCTCGGCCTTCTGGGCGAGGCAACCGACCTGATCGCGCATCTGCGTGCCGTCGGCCGAGCCCCGCCGGTGCAGGGGTGTACGGTCGGTCGCAGGTCCCGGCGTGCGTCCTTCGGGCAGGGTGAGCTCGCCCTCAGGCGCAGGTAGTTTCGCGTAGTTATCGGACAACCGTCGAGGCTTCTGGCTGCCGCAAAGGCTGGCCCGCGTTGCGGATGAGATCCGGCGGGCGGAAGCGGTTCCGCCCGGTTCGATGTTGAAATCCGGGCGGTTGCCGTGGCCCGGCAGCCGTTTGCCGGGCTGTCGATCATCGTCACCGGTATCGCTGAGCATCCAGCGCGATCAGGTGCGGAGGCGATGATCCGCGCTGGGGCAAGCCTGCCGCATCTGGTCTCGACGCACCGCCTTCGTCGTGGCCGGAGAGAACGCCGGTCGAACCACCAAGGCCAGCCCAAACTGCTCTTGCAGAAGCAGATTTTCAAACAAAATTATAATTGATCATAATAACAACCCAGCCCAGCTGTATTCCCCGTCGCCGGGCTGGGTACCCGCTCTTCCCGCCACCAAGGCGCAGCCCAGGAGATGCCGATCGTCGACCGACCGCTGATCCAGTATGCGGTGGAAGAGGGTGGCCGGCATCACCGAGATGATCTTCATCACCGGCTGAACAAGGCAGCATCGAGGACCACTCGACAAAGCCGCCGAGCTGGAAGCCGAACTGGCGCCGGGCGGGTGACAAGCTGCTGAAACTGTCAAGGACCCGCTGCCGGTTGGTGTCAACTGTGTCTACATCCGCCAGGCCGGAGTTGCTGGGTTCGCCACGCCGTGTCAGGTGCCCGTGAGGTGGGCAACATTTCTGCCATCCCGTTGCTGACATCTGATGCAGCCGGCTCCCGGTGTGCAACAAAAAGAAAGAGATGGTCGAGCTGCATTGAACTGCCAGCACGCCAGTGCCATGCAGTGGCGCTGCGCGAGGAAACCAGCGCTCACGGTATCGCGTCCAGCATGCCGTGGGTCGAGCGCACCAGCCGCACCATACGGTGGAGAAGCCGGTTTTTGAGGAGGTGCCCGTCCACGCTGGCTGTCGGGCGGCTACCTGGTTGTCGTCAGATTCCTGATCACCACAAGGTGAAGCCTCGGTGCCGGCGGCGAGATCCAGCTTTGACCGACGCATCGCACAGCTCATCCATGAGACCAGCCGGTGCTGGCCTACGCCTTCGAGGGCCGTCGCGACCGCGGTTCGAAGATCGGCTACCTGAAGCCACGGTCGAGCTACCGGCACCGGAGGTCGGTGCCGGTTCCGTGCCTCCTGGAAGCGAAGGCTGAGCTGCCTGGTGGCGATCGACGGCATCGATGACAGCATGGCACCGGCGCTGGCTGCGGCCAGGCACGCCGGTGGACCGGCCGTGGTCATATCGGTGGCAGGGCCTGCTGAACCTGGAGGCTGGAAGACGTAACGTGCGGTGGCGCACGCCCTGAAGCCAGACCCCGGCGCTGCTGCTCGCGGCTGGCCGGGTGCCAGGAGGTTCTGGCGTGCATGGCTACGCCACACCATCGCGCCGCATGACATCAACTACCGGGCCACGTCTGCAGCTGCGCGAGGCCGGCGTGAAGGCCTGATCGCCTGCTCGGCGGGGGCATTCGTGATGATTCCGCCGGGCACGCGCTGGTGGTGCCCGATCAGATCATCGATCACACCTGGGGGCGCGCCGTCAGCTACTTCAGTGGCGAGGACCAGCCCGTGGTGCACATCGATTTCAGCCATCCCTACGACACGCTGCGTCGCTGGCTGATCGAGGCGGCGGTGTCGTGGGGGCAGCCGCTGGTAACCGACGGTTATTGCTGCACCCAGGGACCCCGTCTGAAACGGTGGCCGAGGTGCGTCGTTACCGGCGATGGTTGCGACATGTTGGGCGACGGCTATGCTCGAGGCGGCGCTGGCCCGTGAGCTGACTCGCCGCGATGCTGGCGGCGGTGGCTAAACTGCGCCGGTCTGCCTGCAGGCCTTGCTGCGGGTGAGGTCGACCCGATGGGGCGGCTGGGTCAAAAGCCGACGGCCATTGCCCAGGCCAATGGTGGGGCGAAGGATGAAGCCCAGATGATTCAGGCTGTGATTTTGCCGCGCTGTCGGCTGCTGCGCCCAAACTGCTGGCGCTGACGAGGGCCGTGACACAGCTGGCCTGAAGGGAATGGACCGTCCGTTGAAAGATGCCCGCCTGGTGCCGATGCTGGCCGTGGGCGGGCATTTGCTCTGGGGCATGGGTCCTTCCCGGCAGGCTGTACAGAGCCGCCGGGACCTACAGGATCTCAGTAGTCTTTCCAGCCCAGCCGCTCGGCCTCGGTGTGTAGGTTGTCGGAGCCGATGGTGGCTGGTTCCCCGGCGCGCTCGCTCCAGCGTGGTGCCCCTGAAGTTCCACCGCGCGAGCTGGCTGTATCGCCAACGGCAGGCCCGGGACGGTCGGCGGCCGTGATCGATTAGCAGGTAGTCCCACGGCCTCAATGGGCGTGCAGGTCGATGCGTGGTGGCAGCGGGAAGGCGCGCGAGCGACGACAGCCGGCCGGGACCCCGCGTTTGTTGCCCGGGGTCCAGCATCCAAAGAAAGCGGTCCGCCCGCTTCCAGGCGGGTGAGTTGCCTGGGGGTGGCGAGCCGGTCATCGTCACGTGACCAAGTTGTCCAGCGCCATGCCGTGGCGGGTGTACGCGGCCTCCAGAATGAGCGCTGCCGGTCGAAGAAGCGGCAGATGCGTGAAGAGCGCCGGTTTGTCCATCGTGAAGATCAGGAACTCGATGCCGTCGCCCACGCGCCGCTGGCGCGCGGGTGCACGCTGTGCGGCGCTCTGGCCGGCGTGCGCATGCAGCATCTCGGTGTGCCAGGCCGTCCCAGGTCATGGCGCAGGAAGCGCCGACGTCCAGCGTTCCAGAAGGCCTGGTGGTGGCGTCGCCGGGGATGCGTCTGCGCAGCAGCTCGGCAGCGTTCGGCGGCGCGCATCCATCGCGTGGTGGCGGTGCGCTGGGAGGTAGGCCAGCGCGGCTCCACAGGTCTTCCAGCAGCTGTCTTCCAGGCGTTCCAGACCCGCGTTGGTGCCGCGATAATGGGTCACCGTGAGCAGACAGGGGCCGGGGGTCTGCACCTGGCGAACCTCGGCGACCGGTCGGCCAGACTGCGTTTCGGGCGGTCACTATGGTGAGGGTGCTCGCGCACCAGAAAGCCCAAGAGCCGCTGCTGGTCGTCGCCGGTGATGCCGTGGTACGGCAGAAGCGCAGCACCGTCGCGCCCGTCGCCGCCGCGCCCCTTGGCGATGTCGGGCGAAAGAGGGTTGCCACGATCAGCAGCCAGGGCGACCGAAATCGCTCATCGCCGGCTGCAGAAGTAGCCAGTACGTGCTCGGGCCATCATGAAGCGGCGCAGGTTGCGCAATCACCATCAGCGTAAACACGACCGTGCAGACGTGAAGAGGGTCATGCTGCATGCGGCCCACGATGCGCCGGAAGGGCGCAAGATAGCGCCCCAGCACTGACCACCGGTTCATCAGCCGCAGCGTGTGGGTGATGTCAAGGGGTCTGCAGGATGGCCAGGAAGCAGGCGCGGCTGATTGGATCGTGCCGGCAGGCACCCGGCCGATAGCGCGCATGCCAGAGGGTTGCATGCGCGCACCAAGGCGCCGTTGAGCGGCATCATGCAGCACGTGAAGGCGCGCAGGATCGCCGGGATCGCGCTCGAAGTCCTGCGGATCGCGCAGGTCCAGCTGATCGTCGATCTGGTCGAAATGGTCATCCAGCCGGCGGGCTGGACCCGATGCTGGCGCAGCAGGCGATCTCCAGCGACCGCAGCAGCGTGCTCAGCTGCGTGATGCCCTGGCCGCCGTAGGTACTGCTGCATCAGCTTTTCCGAGAGCGCGCGGGCCTCTTCAGCATGGCCTGGCCACGGCGGGCTGTAGTCGAAGATCAGCCGGTCCTCACGCCGGCCCGACAGGACAGGCTGCCGCGGATGCGTCGGAGGAGCCGCTCGTAGCGCTGCAGCTCGGCTGGCTTCCATGGTTCGATGACGCCGGCGCGCACCAGTGACACCCAGGCTCACCGAAGTCGGCGGCGCATGATCTACCACCACCTGCAGTAGTCGCGCAGGCGCCTGGGCTTTTGCAAGGCTCCAGGCTGTAGGAGTGTCTTCTGTACTTGCGACGCTGGCGCATTCCAGCAGCTTGTCGCGCGAAAGAGTGGTAGTTGCAGCACAGCCGCGGCTCGCTCAGCTGAAAAGCCCGCTGCGGTCGGTGAGCTGGCGTAGCTCCATAGCGCCGTCATCGCGGTGATGTCCCGTGGGCGGCTCAAGTACTCGGGCAGGCGTGCGCACGCTGTACGATTTGCGTCAATGTCCCAGCAGGCGCCGATGAAGCGCCTGATGGGCGATGGTGTCGTCGGACAGGGCAGGGCGCTGCCGTGGCGTCGGCCGCGGAAGTTGGTGACGGGGGTGTCGTGCGCCCACCGATGGACTGTCAGCCGAGGAGGGCTAAAATCGGGGACAGCACCGTCGACGTTACGTTGTACGGCGGGCTCGCCCGCTCCGGCGCGCAGCAGCAGGTCCACGTCGGAAAGCGGGCTTAGCTCGCGCGGCCATAGCCACCACGGCGAATACGCCCAATGGACGGCACGTCCGCCAGCCTGAGCTTCTTCAACAGGTGGTCGGTGTCACGGGCCAGCTCAGCATCAGCAGCCCGATGCGCTGGTCGGCGCGGGCGCGCTGGATGCGCGCGGTGCGCACCGCGCCTCGCGCAGGGCGGCGATGCCGTCAGGCGTCAGGCCGGCGTTCGGTTTCGCGGCGTACCCGCCGACACGGTCAGCACTTCAGCCGGTTGCGTCACGCACAGCATGCTCCATTGTGCCGACAGGTAGGTCTCTTGGTGACGATTTATCCAGCCGTCGCACAGTTGGCGAATTCGCGGC
>BNJS01003057.1_pt1 | contig 84748 bp, 108 predicted proteins | sample 8540461 | NCBI WGS metagenome assembly BNJS01 (sample SAMD00202454, study PRJDB9452) | human saliva metagenome | isolation source: human saliva | place: Japan
TAGTGACTAGTTCTACAACGCCAACCGCCGTTGAGGTGGTGGCACCTATCTACCGGCACCATCATTGACATCACTGATGTGCCCGACCCAGTGGCGGCTGGGGATCATTTCCGCGCCAGCTCGATCACCCATAGGTTGACACGGTTACCTGCACGCTACGAAGATGAATAACTTCTGGTGATTGTTCACCCTATCCGACAGAGAAAATTACGTACGATATTCCCTAGAGACTTCGCAACAGGGAAAGTGCTCATCGCTAACTATCCCTGCTCCCTTGTTGCCGACACAATCCAGCTTCACCCCTATGAAGCTCTGACTTGAAGAAAGAGGTAGTTGCATAGTGACTAGTTCTGTAACGCCAACCACTGTCGAAGTGGTGGCACCTATCACCGGCACCATCATTGATATCACGGATGTGCCCGACCCGGTTTTATCGAAGAAATCCGTGGGCGATGGTTTTGGAATCGGCACACCATCCGGCGGCGCCATTGTTGCACCAGTGACCGGCACCGTCATAATGGTGGCAAAAACCCTCCACTCGGTGGGCATTGAAACCAAGTCTGGCCTGCAATTTCTCGTACACCTAGGCATTGATACCGTGGAGTTAGAAGGCAAACCCTTCACCCTGACCATCACCAAAGGGGACGAGGTGAAAGCCGGGCAAAGCATTGGCGTCATGAACGTTGAGGTGATCAAGGCAGCCGGCAAAGACACCACCACCGTGGTGACGGTGACGAACACCACCAAAAAACTCGACCACATCGACGTCGACGAGGGACCTGCCGAGGCTGGTGACAAAGTCGCGGTAGCTCTACACCAGGCGAAGAACCGCCCGCACCACCGGCTGCAACCAACCCCAAGGAGCCGACAGCAGCCGAAAACCCCAACCGGCCCGCAAACCTCACCGGCTATGATGCCCTGGCCTGGGATATCATCGACAACATTGGTGGTAAGGAAAACGTCCGTAGTGTCACATACTGCATCACTCGGGTGCGGTTCTACCTGACGGACAACACTAAGGCCAAAACCGACATCATTACCAACCTCAATGGTGTCCGCAACGTGGTACAGGCCAGTGGCCAATACCAAGTGGTAGTCGGGCCCGAGGCGGAAGAAGTATACAACGCCGTCATGTCCCAACTTGGCGAAGTCAGTAGCAGCTAAGCCGGGACGGAAGCTGTGGAATCCGCCACCGCGTTAGTGCGGGTGAAATCCCTCTTGCGCGGTCGGCCTCAAGAAAAAAACTGACAAAGGCTCTTGATAAAGAATGATCCCCAGAACCGTTAGGGTCGGTTAGGGGATCATTCCCATTTTCACGTCATGTGCCGGCAGGGTGAAAGCTCCACTTCTACCAATGCACATGTGCTCTCAGCATAGGTGGTAACCAAAAAGGGAGCTTAAGGAAGTCGCTCGGTGGGGGATCCCAACCATTCCCTATAAAACCTCCACAATGCTTCAACCTTGCTGAGCTGGAGTATTCATAGTGCTACATCACTATGTGGAGGATTCAGCGCAGCCACACGCTCTCGTCTCCCATAACCCCAGCTCAGCAAAACCGCTACTTACGTGTTTGTGGATACGAAGCCCTCGGCAATATGCCGAAAACACCCGAAAGCTCCACTTTGGAACCACGCATGGGCTAGACATCAAATATGCTGAGCTGGAGTTGTGGTGGCAGACGACTCCAGCCAAGGGTACTGAATCGAGAAAGTACGGCTCAGCATAACCGATACCGTTGCCGGTAGTGGTCGAATTCGGGCGACAGCAGCATACAGCATGGGCGATACAGAGGCGCATTCCCGGTCATGAAGCACTCAACTCACGCCATTCCCCGGCGTTTATAGCCAACCGCCGAATTCGAAAGCTCCACTTTCCAACAACGCAGCCCACAACGCCGAGATCGCAGCACAACCGCAAACCACAAGTGGAGCTTTCAACACCATAGAATCAGCTGCAGAATAATTGAGAATAATAAAATCCGCCGACCCTCACCAATAAAACATGAGGATCGACGGACTGCACAAACCTCTAAGACAGTATCACACTGGCGCTGTGAACCCCGGCAGGTTCACCTGCGCTCAGTTCGCCAGCCAGCGGTCAGCAGCTCACGGCCAGCTACTACTTCAGCTCCATCATGACCGAACCCTTGGTCACGCCTTCACCGGCAGCAACCGCCAGATCAGTGACCACGCCCAGACTTATGGGCCTTCACCGGGTTCTCCATCTTCATGGCCTCCAAAACCACCACGACTTCGCCCTCAGCAACCTCCTGGCCTTCCTCCACATTCACCTTAATCACGGTGCCCTGCATCGGAGCTGCCACAGCATCGCCAGAAATGCCTGCCTTAGAACCACTGGAACGACGCTTCTTTGCCTTCTTCTTAGCGCCACCAGCACCACCGCCGGCCAACGCCAAATCGCCCGGCAATGCCACCTCAACCCGCCGGCCATCAATCTCCACCACAACCTTTTGGTTCGGGGTAGCTTCTTCTGCTTCCTCCGCATCCGCAGGATCAACATACGGCGGAATCGGGTTATCCCATGCCTCCTCAATCCACTTGGTGTACACATCAAAGTGCGTATCATCACCAACAAAGGCCGGATTCTCCACAATATGCCGGTGGAAGGGCACCACAGTCGGCATACCTTCGATCACATATTCGGACAGTGCGCGCCGGGAGCGCTGCAATGCTTCCTCACGGGTCTCACCGAACACGATCAGCTTTGCCAACATCGAGTCGAACTGGCCCCCAACCACGGAACCTTCCCGCACACCAGAATCCATGCGTACACCAGGGCCGGACGGCTCAACATACTTGGTGATCGCGCCGGGAGCCGGCATGAAATTGCTGCCGGCATCTTCACCGTTGATGCGGAATTCGAATGCGTGCCCGCGAGGCGTAGGATCCTGCTTGATGTGCAGCTCTTTGCCTTCGGCGATGCGGAACTGTTCCCGAACCAGATCCAAACCGGTCGTGACCTCGGTCACCGGGTGCTCCACCTGCAACCGGGTATTGACTTCCAGGAAGTTAATGAGCCCGGTGGAATCCACCAAGTATTCCACCGTGCCGGCACCGTAGTAGCCGGCCTCCTTACAAATCCGTTTCGCAGATTCGTGCAGGGTGGTGCGCTGTTCATCGGTGAGGAAGGGAGCCGGGGCCTCCTCCACGAGCTTTTGGAACCGCCGCTGCAACGAACAGTCACGGGTGCCGGCCACGATCACATTGCCGTGCATGTCGGCCAGCACCTGGCATTCCACGTGCCGGGCCTTGTCCATGTAGCGTTCCACGAAGCATTCGCCCCGGCCGAACGCAGCTAATGCCTCACGAGTAGCAGATTCGTAAAGCTCTGGCACTTCTTCCTTGGTGTAAGCCACTTTCATACCGCGGCCGCCACCACCGAAAGCTGCCTTAATAGCGATGGGCAACCCGAATTCCTCGGCGAATGCTACCACTTCATTGACGTCTTTCACCGGCTCTTTCGTGCCAGGGGCCATGGGTGCCTGAGCGCGCTGGGCAATGTGGCGGGCGGTGACTTTATCGCCCAAGTCCCGAATCGACTGTGAGGGACGGGCCAATCCAGATCAAACCGGCATTAATGACGGCCTCGGCGAAGTCGCCATTTTCGGACAAAAAGCCATACCCGGGGTGAATAGCGTTTGCCCCGGATTTCTTAGCAGCATCGAGGATCTTATCAAAGACCAGGTAAGACTCTGCGGAGTTTTGGCCGCCTAAAGCGAAAGCTTCATCAGCAAGGCTGACAAAAGGGGCATTGGCATCTGGTTCGGCATACACCGCAACGCTGGGGATTCCAGCATCACGAGCAGCACGGATAACACGAATGGCGATCTCGCCGCGGTTGGCGACAAGAATTTTAGTGATTTTCCTTGATTCCACAGTCACGTGAAGCTCTCCTGGTAAATTATGCGAGTTGTCAGCAGATGCGTCATACTTGCTATTGCCGTGGTTATTGGCGAGGGATAGGTTCAGCTAAGGCTTATGAAGCCTCCCGTGAACCATCACAATTTATTTAAGTATTCGGCGTACAATATTGTTACACATTTATCCCCCATGGGAAGCAAAATGTACAAAACCAGCCCTATAACATGTGGGTGCCGGTCCATGAAAGCGACATTTCCACATTATCGGGCTCGGAGCCTTTTCGAACAGGCATGCGTACCATATTTCCCCATTCTGCCCATGAACCATCATAGTTAACTACATTATTGTGTCCTAGCAGGTATTTTAATACGAACCATGCGTGAGCGGCCTGGTGTCCCTGATAGCAGTATACGAACACTTTTTCGGCTTTTAATGCCGGCGCAAATGCGGCTTTGAGGTCCGATACCGACCGGAATCGGGCGTTCACAAGCACCGAGTTTTCCCAGCAAATATTGATTGCGGAGGGAATATGGCCGTGCCGAATTACCCCTGAATCAGGGGAGTTGTCGGGAATGTCCCCCATGTATTCTTTCCCTTTTCGGACATCCACGATCGCAATTGTGTCGTCGTGAGGGTCGGGTGATTGGCCTTCTGCATCGTTCTTGGGGAGGTTCGTTATTCCGGCAAGGACATCGGCCACGAATGCCCGATTGGTTGCATCGTCTCGTTCGACCACTGGGTATTGTGTGGGCGGGTATTCCGGCACTACAAAGGATGTGTCTCGTTCTTCTGCCATCCATGCGTCGCGTCCCCCATCGAGCAGTCGCACATCCTGGTGTCCGAATAGTTCGAATACCCATACGGTAAAGGCTGCCCAGGAATTTGCTTTATCTCCATACACGACCACCGTGTCGTCCCGATTGATGCCTTTTGCGGACATGAGTGCGGCAAAGCTTTCGGCGGTCAAGAGGTCACGGGACAGTGGATCGTTTAATTCGCGTCGCCAATCAATGCGGACTGCGCCTGGGATATGTCCGATGTCGTATTGCAGCGGGTCGGCATCGGATTCCACGACTCGCAGTCCGGGGGTGCCCAGGCGGGCCGAGAGCCAGGATGCCGACACAAGTCGCTCAGGATGTGCATAATTTTGAAATTGCGGCTGGGGGTCAAAAGAAGCGGGCATGGCAGGATAGCGCACCTTTCAGTTGCATGGAGATAATTAACACTTCTTAAATTAAGTAATCTAGTTCTCTATCCTAGAGAAAAGTGGATTGTTACCGTTTAGTACTATAAATGTGACCAAAGATATGCCGATCTACGCTTGTCGACGCTAGCCCCATAGGTGGTCAACCATCAAGAAGGGTGACATCCATGGGTGTAGTTGACGGGGGTAGTTATCTCCTAATGGTTCATGATGGGGGTGATTATTGGTTGTAAATTACCCACGAAACTCGTTATGTAGCACTGTGTCATTGATTACTCCACCCCTGTAGCGCTGGTGAATTCACTATAGTTTTTTATATGCCAATGCATGGTTTCACCGGCACTCACCAGTTGTTATATGAAACACGCAAAACAATGGCTCCAACTTATCATTTTTTGTTTACCCCACTAATAGGTGAACAGTAATTACCAGCGAAAGGGTACTACAGTGCACAAAAGCATCGTGATTTTTGAAGTCGAAGGCGGCTCCGACAAATTTATTGACGGGCACCGAAAAGATACTATGCCCATCGTGAATGCCATTAAAGATGCTGGTTGGCATGCCGAAGTAGTGTACTACCGGCCAGAATGGACCGAAGCCCTATTCGAATATGTTTCTTCGAATTTCGATGCTTATATTTCCCGCGTGAACCCCGGCAATATTCCAGGTGGGGAAAAGGGCTATTTTGATCTGCTCACCAAGCTCAGCGAAGCCGGCCTAGTGGGTATGTCCACCCCAGCCGAAATGATGGCCTATGGCGCCAAGGACGCTCTGGTCAAGCTCAAGGACACCGACCTTGTGCCTACCGACACCGCCGCCTACTACGACGTGGAAACCTTCCACAAGACCTTCCCCACCTCCCTGTCCTACGGGGAACGGGTTCTGAAGCAAAACCGTGGTTCCACCGGCTCCGGCATTTGGCGCGTGCAACTTGAAGACAAAGAACTTGCAGCCAGCGTCACCCCCGGAACCGCCCCTGCCGCTCGACACCAAACTGCGGTGCACCGAGGCCGTGGATAACCACACCGAAATCCGGGAACTCGGCGAATTCATGGATTTCTGCGATCAATACATCATTGGTGACAATGGCATGCTGGTCGACATGCGGTTCATGCCCCGCATTGTCGAAGGGGAAATCCGTATCCTCTTGGTCGGCCCCCACCCGGTATTCGTGGTGCACAAGAAGCCAGCCGCCGGTGGCGATAACTTCTCCGCCACGCTCTTCTCCGGCGCAAAATACACCTACGATAAGCCCGAATCCTGGCAGGATCTTGTCGACATGTTTGCTGCCGCCCGCCCAGTCATTGCCGAAAAACTCGGTGGCGATAATATCCCACTGATTTGGACCGCCGACTTCATGCTTGCCGATGCAGAAGACGGATCCGACACCTACGTTCTTGGGGAAATCAACTGCTCCTGCGTCGGATTCACCTCCGAACTCGACATGGGTATCCAAGAGCTTGTGGCGAAGGAAGCCATCGGACGAGTCGAGGCTAAAAACGCCTAGCGGAACTCGTCGTCAAGCATAACGAACCCCCAACACCCATGCTGCGTGTGTTGGGGGATTTGCATCGCTGGGGAGAATTCGGATGCACGTTCGGGACATACCCCGGCGGAATGCGGAGAAAAATAACCTAAATAGGGGAGCGCTAGTAGCGTGATAAGTACCATAGTGATCTGTGTGTAACACCACCACGCCAGTGACTAACCCCGGATGGTAGCAGCATTGCCGAAGCAATAAACCAATGAATTACCATATCTGCGGTAAGATTTCTGCGGAGGTCTTGCTGCTTATATGGTGTCCAGAGCTGGTGTCTCAGTGGCGTAATCCACGACCACAATGAAGCCATAACCGAAAGTCACAACGTCTGGGGAGATGAATGGAGCAACTCAACGCAAGTAAATACCGCTATGACCTCGATGGGCTTCGCGGTATTGCCATTGCCTTTAGTGGTGCTCTTCCACGTATTTGTCGGTAGAGTTTCCGGCGGCGTCGATGTTTTCCTCCTGTTGTCGGGCTATTTTTTCCTCGGCGCCCAACTTCGCTATGCGACGCGGGAAGGCGCCAACCTGAACCCCTGGTGGCCATTTTGGCGTACCCTCCGGCGTCTGGTGCCCGTGCTCATTGTTGTTTTGGGCGCCACCGTTCTCACCGTTGCCCTCATCACCCCAGAACTCCGCAACCTGAATCTGGCATCCCAAGTATGGGCGTGTCTTGGCTATTACCAAAACTGGATGTTGGCATCCCAAGGGGCATCGTATGGTGCCGCCAGTAATAAGGTCTCTCCGCTGCAGCACCTGTGGTCCATGGCGGTCCAGGGGCAGTTTTATATTTTTGCCATCCTGCTGGCTACCGTGGTGGCGATTTTTGCTCGTAGACTTATTGCCTCGGGGAAAACCGCGAGTCCCCGCCGGCTAGCGGGGCCTACGCTGCTGCTGGTCACTATTGCCTCCTTCGTATGTGCCACCTACCTTTATATTTCGGAAAACCAGTCGCTGAACTACTATTCCACGTTCTCCCGAATGTGGGAGCTCACCTTAGGGGCCCTGCTGGCGCTGTTCGCCACCCGCATTAAAATTAATCCACGGTTGCAACGGTTCTTCAGCTGGATCGGGTTAGTGCTTGTGCTCACCACCGGCTTGGTCATGGATGGTGTGAAGCAATTCCCTGGGCCGGCCACACTCTACCCGTTGGGTGGGGCCGCATTGGTGGTACTTGGCGGCGGCCACGGAGTGAACTGGCTGGCAGGCAGGTTCATGCGATGGTTAGGCACGATCGCATACCCGCTCTACCTATGGCACTGGCCCATGCTGATTCTGGTCACGGTCTACTACAACAAAACCCACCCCAGTCTTATCATGGGCGTCATTGTTATCGCCGTGTCACTATTGCTGGCGGATTTATCGCACCGGTTCATTGAGGAACCACTACGCCAGCACGGTAAACGCCCGATGGCTGGTGATCGTCGTGCCGTCGAAGCACTGCAGCAATTAAAACAAGCATGGGCAGCTCGCTTCCGGCTGCTCGGCGCCATCCTCGTCGCAGTTCTCGTGGCCGTGGTCGCCTACGTGCCCATCATTTGGCAAGATGACGTGCAGCGGGCATCGCAAATGCGGCTAGACCCGACACTATACCCAGGGGCGGCAGCGTTGGGCGCGGCCCGCATCCCCGAGGTCGAACCCCAACCCGACCCATACATGTTGGCGGACCTGAGTGTCACCAGCATGGAAAGACGGTTGCATGTCGTTCCTCCACGACAATCCAGAAGAAATCGCCATTGATCGCTACCCAGAAAAATGCGTGTATGGGGATAAAACCGCCGACAAACTCGTGTATGTAGTCGGCGGATCCCATCTGGAACAATGGATGGCCGCCCTGGACGAACTCGGGAAACAACATCACTTCCGGGTTGTGCCTATCGTGCGCCAAAGCTGTCCGGCGTTTGCCGAAGACCGGGATGATGGCTTCACACCCGAATGCGCGATTTTTAACCGGAAAATGCTGGAGCGGCTCCGCACCGACAAGCCCGATGTAGTGATTACCAACTCCACCCGGCCATTGCTGGAGCGTGGTAGCTTCCTCGATGAGGCGCCCATCTCCTACCGCACCCTGTGGGATTTCCTGTCCCGCGAGAACATTCCGTTTGTTGGGTTGCGGGATAATCCGTGGTTCCTCAATCCTGATGGTACTGGGCAGATGGTGTCCGAATGTTGGAAAGAAACCCACGATCTGCAAAAATGTGGGCGGCCCGATCCGATATTTATTCCCCAACGGATCCCGCTGCGCAATATTTGACCGCACCAAACCAGGTGGCGGTGGACACCTCCCAATGGCTTTTGCCCGAATGATTTCTGCCCGCCGGTCATCGGCAATATCTATGTCTACCGCGACGGCAACCACATGTCCGATGACTATGTGTTGACGTTGGTTCCCCTCTATGGGACAAGATCAAAAACGTCATTGAGGCCGCGCCGGTTCGAGAAAAGGAACGACCAGTTACCGCCCAAAAAGGCGTACACAAGGGTAGCGCGCCTGCCACCGCAGCTGATAGTGCCGGTGACGCGGGTGAAACCGCGTCGGTTCCGGTCGCGGTCCCCTCGGAGCCTGCCGTGCCGGGCGAGCCAGCGCAGCCGGGCGTCCCGTGCCTCTGGTGATTATCCGCGGCAACTCACCAACACGAATCGGCCCCCGACAACCGCAGCAAACAGGGAACCCGCCAATATTCCGGGCAATGCCGCGGAGCTGCACGACCTGAATGATTCCCTGCTGCCCCTAGCCGCTATGCCGCTTACCGTGCTAGCAGGGCTGTGGGCTGCAGCAGCTCAGCGCTATTTGAGCGGTTCGTCGAGCAGCGGCGCTACACAGTCCGGGTCCGCGTCGGAGAGCATTTGGCGACACCGGTCATACTCGGCCTGGTCACCAATCATTGCGGATGCCCGGGCCAGCGCAGCAATCGCACGCAATACGCCCTGATTCGGCAGATGCGAATACGGTACCGGACCCCAACCCTTCCAACCATTGGCGCGCAGCCGGTCCAGGCTGCGATGATAGCCGGTACGCGCGTAGGCGTAGGCCACGGCCTGCGTTGCCGGATCATCGGGGGTAGCGGTGGCCGCAGCGATCTTTTCTTCGGCGAGGGTGGCCCACGCTAGTGGTGATGCCGGGTGTGCTAGCACCACAGATTCGGTGATGGGGGTGGGCACCAAATCTTCCGGTAACTTGATTGGCGGTGGGGCAAGCATGTCGTTAAATTGTGTCATTATTCTGCTTTTCGACGATTCCAAAAGTCGTGTACATCATACCCAAAATGGTACAGGGCACGCCGAACCACTGGCAGGGATAGCCCAATGACGTTCGAAGGATCCCTCTCGATGCGATCAATAAACCAACCACCCAAAGCCTCTAACGTGAATGCGCCCGCGCAAGGCAACGGTTCCCCGGTTGCGGCATAGGCGGCAATGTCGGCATCAGTGATATCTGCGGCGAAACCGCACGGTGGTTGTTGCTGCCGCATAGTAGTCGGCGCTCGGCGCGATGATGTGATGGCCGGTGATGAGCTGCGCGGTTTTTCCGCGTTGCTTGTGCCAGCGGTTTATCGGCTTCCGTCTCGGTGTGGGGTTTGCCTTGGAGCTCGCCGTCGAGAAACAGCATGGAATCCGCTCCGATCACCACGTCATGGGGATACTCGGTGGCGACCATGGTTGCTTTTGCGCGCGCCAGCGCGAGTACAACATCCTCGGGGTCGGCGCCCGCCGTGGCGAGGGTAGCGATGATAGCGTCTTCATCTACGTCGGCGGGGTGAAGCACAGGTGTTATCCCGGCAGATTCTAGGATAGATTTTCGCGATGCGGATCCAGAGGCGAGAATAATACGCATGCCCATACTGTAGCGGGTTTCGGTTTATAATAATGTAGCTTGACGACGATATCATCGGCGTCAAGCTAGCAATGAGGGAGTGACTGAGGACACGGCTCGATTGGCATCAACTCACGTCGACACGCCCTGTCCCCGTTATTATCGATGTGTTCTTATTGCCTTACACCTGCGGCAGCTGGTCGTCCTTCTTGGGGTAGGAGTCTTGGGCACCCCGACCAGTGACCGCATAAGCGGCCACCCGCACCGCATGATGGGCGGCGTCCAGGAGTGAGTCCCCGGCATCCAGCCGGGCCACCAAGGCACCTGCGAATGCGTCGCCGGCACCAGTGGTATCGACCGCAGTCACCTTTGGGGAGGGTACGAGTTTGCTGCTCTCTGGGGTGGCCACGAGTGCCCCGGCAGCTCCCAGGGTGAGCACCACGGAGGGAAACCGGCGGCCAATAGGTCTGCGGCCAGTTTCTCTGGATTATTGCTGTCTTCTTCGGTTACGTCATAGCCCTAATTGTTGCAGCACCAGGGCTGCTTCGTGTTCATTAGCCATGAGGGGATCCGCTTGGAGCAGAGCATCATGGTTCACAGGGACGACCGGGGCAAGATTGATCACCACACGGTGAGTGGCGGCATTCACTGCGGCCTGGAAACCTTCGGCGGGAATTTCGCCCTGAAGCAGTACAATGTCGGCGGCAGCGATATCGGCGGCATGCTGGTTGACGGCTTCCGCATCGACCCAGGCATTTGCGCCCGGTATCACGATGATGCTGTTTTCGCCATCAGCCGAGATTGCGATAATGGCCAGACCAGTGGTGTCATCAACGTGGGTAATGCCTGTGAGGTCGACCCCGGACTTGGTGAGGCATCGTAACGCCGGGGTGGCATAGGCATCATTGCCGACAGCGCCAACAAAGCGCACCGATGCGCCTTGTAGCGCTGCCGCTACCGCCTGATTTGCGCCCCTTACCCCGGGGCAATCGTACCCCGCCGCCCATAAGTGTTTCACCAGGTTTGGGGTGACGATGGACCTGTACTGCTAGGTCGGCGTTGATTGAGCCAACAACGATAATGCTCATAAGAGCTCCTCAAAACTATTAAAACGAGACTCCACAATGATAAATCACGTTTGCGTAAGGCGTGGTAGAGCCAGTGCGAACGACGAAAATGCAGTCATTGATTTGCTTCTTAAAGTCTTCATGATCTACTTGTGTTACGGGCGCATCTGACGGTAATGTGTTCATTATCACATCCGGGGTTTGAGTGGCGATGGTGACTTTCTCGATGACAACTTCTTTCAGGATGGCTTCGGCGACCTGTTCAAAGCTGGGAACTCCATGAATCAGTGTCAGATCAATAATTTTTGCCTTGGGAGGGAGCGGGAGACCGCAGTCGCAGATGGCAAAGGCGTCGGTATGGCCTAGGCGAGCAATAGCCTGATTCAATTGAGGATTCAACAATCCATCACGTTTCATGGGAGTCACATTCTTGTTCTAGATCGGACAGTGAAAGAGAAAAGATTTTACTTAGCGTACTACTAGTGGGCCCACGTCGATAAGCCTGTACTTCTTAATGCTGGTAGAGGAGGTAGTAGTGCAAGCAAAATAATAAACAGGTAGAGCTGGACCACTCCACCTGCTTTGGTCTCAGGTTTATACCTTAGCTGCTGAACTTGTCAATATTCTCTTTTGTCACTGCTACAACCTCCACCTGCATCTTCTTGATGGCAGTTTCCCCCTTCAGCAGTTTCGAAGCCTCAATCACTGCTTGCTCTGCCATTTTTACAGGCTGTTGGGCGATGGATGCGTGCATACGGCCATCTTTGATGGCTTTCAGCGCATCCTCAGCGCCGTCGAAGCCGATCACTTTCACCTCCTTTCCGGCCTTATTTCCTAGTGCCTCAACTGCACCGAGGGCCATCTCATCGTTTTCTGCGAAAATGGCCTTGACATTCGGATGGGCTTGTAGCAGGTTTGTAGTGACATCCAGGCCCTTGGCGCGTTCAAATTCAGCGGTTTGCTTGGCAACAACCTTGATGTTGGGATTGTCTTTCAGTCCTTCGTCGAAGCCTTTGCCCCGTTCCCGGGATGCGGAGGAGCCGGTCTTGCCTTGCAACACCAGGATTTCGCCTTCCCGCATGAATGGCGTCAGATAAAACCTTGCGGCTTGCTTGCCGCCGGTTTCATTATCGGAGGCGATGTAGGAGGCAATATTTTGCGTTATTGACGGCACGGTCTACCGCCACCACTGGGATGTTTGCATCGGTTAATTGCTTGACGGATGATGCCATGGCGTCGGAGTCGGTGGGGTTGAGAATCACTACCCGGTACCAGAAGCTGCGGCATTGGCTAGCTGGTTGGCCTGAGTGGCGGAGTCGTCGGATGCGTCTTGGAAGTTGATGGTGAGTCCCTAGCTCATCGGCTTTTTCTGGGCGCTTTCGCGCATTTGCACAAAGAAGGGGTTGGCTTTGGGTGGATAGGGGCGAAGGTGATTGATCTTGGCAGAAGCACTGCCGGTTGTACTGTTATTGCCAGCGGCGTTGGTGCCGCCAGACTCACGGTTGCAGGCAGTAAGACTGGTGCAAAGCAAAGTTGCTGAGGCTACGACCGCAAGTGTTTTGCGAAGCTTAGTGCTGAACATTACAGGTGGAACCCTTTCGAAAGGGAAGCTTATTCAGGCGTATTGCTGGGAAGCGATCATGGGTAGATGGTAAATGGGCGGCAAAGTACTGAGGTCCGTTACCTTGGTGGCCCTAAAAAGCTAGCGGGCGTCTCCCAAGAGCTGAATAAACTTCAAGAATAATTTGCAGCTTCTCAGATGAAGTCACATTCAAATATATCGTGAAACATGTGAATTAGGTACTGATTTTCGTTGCGAATTCGTCAAAAACCCTACCATTGGGGGTGAGTGATATCGATAGCGGCAAATGGGAGGCTTCTTCAAGCCTATTACGAGGAAAAGTAACCATGTTCTGTTGGATAATCATAGAAAATACGGTAGCTACCTTGTTTTTGCTATTTTTAGAGAACCGTTATGCGCCTGCAATTGCCTCTTGGTGGCTGGAGCTGATCTTCTAACTGCTGAACTGGTATCTTGTTGGCGAAATGATGGCATAAGCTGAGTAAGATTCCATATTCGCAGGGAAATTGCAGCTAGTACGGATGGCTGCCGATGAAGATTATTCCTGTCACGTTTGCGGGCTTTGCTGAACTGTCCAAGTGATACCTTGCCGATTGGATGAAGCGTGTCACCAATTATTTTGCAGCGATAGAGTTTTTGGGCACTGCGTCGTTAGTCGAAATGGGCAGAAATAAAAAAAGCAGGTGGGGGCCGAGAGCTTGCCACCTGCTGTAGTTTTTAGGTTTTCACCTTAGCCGCTGAACTTGTCAACATTCTCTTTGGTGACGGTCACAACATCCACCTGCATTTCCTTGGTGGCAGATTCTCCCTTGAGCAGCTTCTAAGCCTCGACCACTGCTTGTGCTGCCATGTCTGCAGGCTGTTGGGCGATAGAAGCATACATGGTGCCTTCCTTGATGGCCTTCAATGCATCTTCAACACCATCGAAGCCAACCACGATCACATCTTTGCCGGCCTTATCGCCCAAGGGCTTCAATGGCGCCGAGGGCCATCTCATCGTTTTTCTGCGAAAATGGCCTTGATGTTCGGGTGTGCCTGCAACAGGTTCGTGGTCACGTCCAGGCCCTTGACCCGTTCAAACTCGGCGGTTTGCTTGGCAACAACCTTAATGTTGGGGCTGTCTTTCAGCCCTTCTTCGAAGCCCTGGCCTCGTTCCCGGGAGGCGGAGGAGCCGGTCTTGCCTTGCAACACCAGGATTTCGCCCTCCCCATGAATGGCCTCAGACAGGGCCTTAGCGGCTTGCTTACCGCCGCCCACGTTATCGGAAGCAATGTAGGAAGATACTTCCGCGTTATTGACGGCGCGGTCCACTGCCACGACTGGGATTTTTGCATCGGTTAGTTGCTTGACAGCCGGTGCCATGGCATCGGAGTCGGTGGGATTCACAATGACCGCCCCGGCGCCGGTTGCTGCGGCATTGGCCAGCTGGTTGGCCTGGGTGGCGGAGTCGTCGGAGGCGTCTTGGAAGTTGATGGTGAGGCCCAGCTCATCGGCCTTTTTCTGGGCTCCTTCGCGCATCTTCACCATGAAGGAGTTGGCTTGGGTGGACAGGGCGAAGGTGATTGACTTGTTTGCGCTGTCACCAGCGGCATCGGTACCGCCGGAGTCGCGGTTGCAGGCAGTGAGACTGGTGCAAAGCAAAGTTGCTGAGGCTACGACCGCAAGTGTTTTGCGAAGCTTAGTGCTGAACATACAGGTAGAACCCTTTCGGAACAAGAACAATTTGCGGCTTCTAAAATGAAGTCATATTAAATGTATCGTAAAACATGTGAATTAGGTACTGGTTTTGTTGCGAACTACGTCAAAACCTACCGCGAGGGCGATAACGATGCCGATCACAATTTGTTGCCAGAACGATGGCACGTTCAAAATATTGAGGCCGTTACGAATAACCGCCAGCAGAATGGCGCCCACCAAGGTGCCGGAGGCTTTGCCGGAACCACCAGCAAGTGATGCCCCGCCGATGACGACTGCCGCAATGGCGTCGAGCTCGTAGCCCAAGGCGGCCTGGGGTTGGGCGGATGACAGACGACCCATGATAACGAGACCCTGCGAGGCCGGCGAAAAGGCCTGAGAGGCAGTACACAATTACTTGGATGTGTTTCACGGGGATACCGGAGAGGCGGGCTGCTTCCTCATTGCCGCCGATTGCGTACATGTTTCGGCCAATAACTGTGCGCGACAAGATAAACCAGCAGATCACTCCTGCTAATGCCATCATGACGATGGGCATGGGCATGCCGAAATAGTTTTTCCCCAGCATTGTTACCGAAGGCGGGGCGGACATTGGGTTGCCTTTAGAGATCACGAGGGTGACACCGCGAGCGACGGACATCATGGCCAGGGTGGCAATAAAGGCGGTGAGGCGACCATAGGCGATTGTCAGACCGGAGATGGCCCCGGCGAGAAGCCCTACGAGCAGGCCAACGATAATCACGTGAGCCAGTCGGGCAGACCAAGTTTGGCGAAGCATACGGCTGATACCATGGCGGAACAGGCGGCCACGGACCCTACCGCAAGGTCAATGCCAGCGGACACAATAACAAAGGTCATGCCGAATGCCAGGATGGCGACGGTAGCGGTTTGAATACCCACATTGATGAGGTTTGTGGTGGTAAGAAAGTGTGGAGTGGCTATGAACAGCCCTAAGCATATGACGATCAGCCCCACGAGGGCGCCGTTATTGATCATCCAGTTGATGATGGGGTGCGGGGCTGTGCTTTTCGACGCTGGTCTGGTGGCTGTGAGGGTATGGCTCATGATTCCTCCGTAATCTCCTCTAAAACTGCATCTTGCAGTGCATCTTCTACATGTGAAACGGCTAGTGCCATAATGTCATCTTGGGAGGATCCTGCTGGTAGTTCACCGGCTAGCCGACCGCCGGACATGACGAGAATCCGGTCGGACATGCCGATGACTTCCGGTAATTCGGATGACACCATGAGCACCGCACCACCCGCGCTGGTGATGTTGTTGATGAGTTGGTAGATTTCCACCTTGGCTCCGACATCGACGCCTCGGGTGGGTTCGTCGAGTAGTAGCACCTGGGAGTTGGCCAGCACCCATCGGCCAAAGACGGTTTTTTGTTGGTTACCACCGGAAAGGTCTTTGACTGGTTGGTCAATTGAGGCCATGCGGATGCGTAATTGTTCAGCTACTTTGGTGGCTCGTTGTTTTTGGCCGCGTCGATCGGCAAGACCAAAGCGGGAGGTGGATTGTAGGGTGGCAGCCGAGGGTTTTCATTGACGCTGGCGCCCAGGACAAGTCCCTGGGCTTTGCGATCTTCGGGACGTGCCCAATGCCGGCCCGGATAGCATGACGAATATCACCTAGTTTAAGGGGGTGATTATTGACCATGACGCTTCCCCCCGTGACAGGGTCACAGCCGGCGATGGCTCGGATGACTTCGGTGCGTCCGGCACCCACTAGGCCAGCCATGCCCACGATCTCACCGGCATGAACGGTAAACGATACATTCTGAAATTTATCGCCGCTGCTTAAATCTTGGACCACCAGGAGTGGGTCACCTGTAGGATGGGATCTCGCGGGGTATTGATTCGTGATTCTCGTCCCACCATGAGTCGCACAAGTTCTGCTTCGCTGGTGGTGGCGGGCACTTCGTCGATAAGCTGGCCGTCACGTAATACTGAGACGGTGTCAGTGATTTCAGCAATTTCGTCAAGGTGGTGAGAGATAAAAACCATGGCCACGTTTTGGGCTTTGAGGTCACGGATCACCTTGAACAGTTGCTCAATTTCGTGGTCGGTGAGGGCGGCAGTGGGCTCATCCAGGATGAGAATGCGGGCATGCACGGATAGGGCCTTAGCAATTTCCACCATTTGCTGTCGGGCAGTACCCAGGTTGCCGATGCGATCGTTGAGTTTTACATCCACGCCGATGAGGTCTAACGCTTCCTGGGCTAGGGCATCTAATTTACGGTGGTTAACCAGGCCATAGCGGGTAGGGAAAGCGGCCAAGCATGACGTTTTCGGCCACGGTCATGGTAGGAACCAGGTTGAGTTCTTGGTGAATGGTGGCAATACCCAGGTCTTCTGCAGCTTTGCTGGTAGGCATATGGGTTTGTTTGCCATCAATAATAATGGCACCGGAATCGGGCTGGTATACCCCCGACATCATTTTAATAAGCGTTGATTTGCCTGCCCCGTTTTCGCCTAGAAGGGCATGTACTTGGCCGGGGCGAACATTAATACTGACCCGATCAATCACATTGACGGGGCCGAAGGATTTGGAAACCTCTTTGAGCTGGAGAATCGCCGATGAATTGTCATCTATGTCAGCTGGTGGTTTGTTGACTGGATTGTGCGTGAGGACGTCTGTCAGGGACTCGACATGTATATATGCCTCCTTAAAAATCGTCACTACATCAGTGGTCAGAGTGGGAGTGAATTGGAATAATTATCAACTAGAGCAATAGAACTAAAAAGCGGCCCAAAACAACCTTTGTTTATTTTAAGGTTGTTTTGTACCGGCTTCAAAGTTGTTACCGAATTGTTGAAGTTTTGCTACGCCCGTTATGGGGCAAGCATTGTGGAACCACGACCCCGATAGATTGACGGGATCTTCATGCTCTTCGGCGCCTCTCTAAGGTGATGTAGCTCATAAAGCATCTCAAATGCTTTCCTACCAATGAGTGTGACATTTTGTTCGATGACACTGAGCGGTGGGTTTTGCAGGGCGGAACAGTTGTGTGTCGTCATACCCTACCAAAGCCACATGCTTACCGATCTTGAGGTTTTTCTCCTGCAACGCTTCCACAGCACCCATGGTCATCATGGTGTCACCAGCTAAAATGCAGTTAACACCCTGTTCCAATAGGTCTATTGTGCCTTCAAAGCCCGCCAATTCTTGATAACCACCGAAGAAGATTGTTGGCGGTTCCAATCCCATTTCTTTCGAAATCTCTTTCACCAAATTGAGGGCGTTCCTGCCCGGTTGAGGTGTCTCTGGGGCTGGCCAGATATCCGATCTTTGCGTTCAGCAGCGCGGATAATGCCATGAGGCATCTGTGATGCCAGGTACGCGTCAGCGGTGACTGAGGGGATGATGGAATGGGGAATAAGGCGGTCAGCGGCGACAATGGGCATGCCAGAGTCGTGCAGTTCCAGGGTTGCGCGAGCCGATTGGATGTGGGGAACCACGATGATGCCGTCGACCCGTTGGCGACCCAGCATTTCTAATGCTCGGTTAAGTCGATCGGGTTTTTCGTCCGTGTGGCTCAGTAGCATCGAAAACCCGTTCTCATACGCCGCCTTATGGATTGAGGCAGCCAACGTGGAGAAGAAGGGTTTTTGGATATCTGGCACCAGTACGCCGATAATATTGGTGCGGGCATTCCGCAAGGCGCGTGCCTGAGCATTGGGCCGATATTTTAATTCTGCTGCTGCCTTCTCCACGATCTCCCGGGTGGGGGCGGGGATGACGGGGTTACGTGATAGCGCACGCGATACGGTACTAACAGACAGGCCAGTGAGCTCGGCTATGTCCTTCAACGTGGCGCCATTGCCCCGATGCGCCCGGCGTCGACCAGGGCGATTGGCGGTGGTGTTATGGGGACTAGTTCGTCGATTTTGCTCGGTGGGATGTGTGTTCTCTCGGCCGCGTGGCGAGATGGGGTTATCTGCCATGGGATTAGCTTCTTCCGCGTTTCATCAGTAATGGGGGTCACGCAAACGTTTGCATGACTCTTAAAACACAACCTATCGTAGGCCGCCGAAAAAGACAATAGGAATTAGCCAAAAAATATGAAAAATCTTTTTAAGTTGTCGATAGCGGATGTGTCAGAAGCCAATGATTTTGACTAATTTTGCACACCATGCTTTTCGACGCTCCCACGGTTGGGAAATCACAAATAACCCCCATATCATGTCCTTTTTACATATCAACAGCCTTGGTATCAGTAGTGATTCCTGTAAATTATGTGGGTGCGAATTGAGCCCTAGATCCTCTTGCTACTTATAAGAATTTACCTTGTACCTCGCCAATTGAAAATTTGGTCACTTCCCCCCAAATAGGTGGGGTAGAACATAAAATCCCGGTCTTTATCACATGTGATAAAGACCGGAATGTTATTTGAATGTCACTTAGTAGAAACTGACATTCCTAAACGCCGACGGATTGTAGGTCAGAGGCCGCTGCAGGCGTTCGAGACATTTCCCCATAGGTTACGTTCACGTTCCGGGTCAGAAGCGAGGCGGCATTATTTGCCATGGTTGCAAATAATGCCGTGAGGGTGGCTACCTCAGCATCGCTGGGATTGCCCTTGATGATCCGTAGGAATGGTTTTTGGTCGGACATTGGGAACTTCCTCACGTCGAAAAGCTGGTTAGTTATAGCGGAATATTGCCGTGCTTCTTAGCCGGCATATTCACTACCTTACGATCGAGCAGTCGCAGCCCCTCAATGATTTGACCGCGGGTCTCTGACGGTGGAATAACCGCATCCACGAAACCACGCTCTGCAGCCATGTAGGGGTTCACCAGCGTTGTTTCGTATTCCCGCTCGTACTTCTTGGCGACGGCTACTACATCCTCACCCCGGTCGGCGGCTGCCTTGATTTCCTTCCGGTAAATGAAGCCCACGGCGCCGGCGGCACCCATCACCGCAATTTGGGCGGTAGGCCAGGCGAACACTAGGTCGGCATCCCATGTCCTGGACCCCATCACGCAATAAGCGCCACCGTAGGACTTACGAGTAATAACAGTAATCTTGCCGACGGTGGCTTCGAGTAAGCATACAGCAGTTTCGCCCCACGACGAATAATGCCGTTGTACTCCTCACTGGTGCCGGGGAGGAAGCCTGGCACATCGACAAACTCAATGATGGGAATGTTGAAGGCATCGCAGGTGCGGATAAACCGTGCGGCTTTCTCCGCCGCTCGGATATCCAGGCAGCCAGCGAATTCGGTGGGCTGGTTGGCCACCACACCCACAGACCGGCCCTCGACCCGACCAAAGCCAATGATGATATTGCCAGCGTAACCCTCTTTGGATTTTCGAAGAAGTCGCCATCGTCAACCACGTGCGTGATGACGTCCTTCATGTCATACGGCTGGTTGGGGAATCGGGGATAATGGTATCGAGTTCCAGGTCAGAATCGGTGATGTTTTCCTGAACTGATCCCACCATAATGTCGGCAGGCTCACGTGGCGCCTCAGCACGGTTATTTGCCGGCAGGTAGCCCACCAAATCCCGCACCCAGTCGAGCGCATCAGCATCGTCAGATGCCGTGTAGTGGGAGGTGCCCGAGGTGGCCATATGCGTGTGTGCACCACCCAATTCCTCTTGGGTAACAATTTCGCCGGTCACGGTCTTAATGACGTCAGGCCCGGTGATAAACATCTTCGAGGTCTTATCGACCATGATGATGAAGTCGGTCAGGGCGGGGGAGTACACGTGGCCGCCGGCGCAGGCACCCATAATGAGGGAAATCTGGGGGATCACGCCCGACGCCAAGGTATTGCGATAGAAAATTTGGGCATAGAGACCTAGCGAGACCACGCCCTCTTGGATGCGGGCGCCGGCGCCTTCATTAATGCCAATGAGCGGCACGCCGGTTTTAATGGCTAAATCCATGATTTTGACGATTTTTTCGCCGTAAACCTCACCAAGAGCACCGCCGAAAATGGCACCGTCTTGCGAAAAGACACACACTTTACGGCCATCAATGGTGCCATAGCCGGTAACCACACCATCGGTAATGGGACGCTTGGCATCCAAGCCGAAATTCTTGGAGCGGTGGCGGGCCAAGGCATCGACCTCTACAAAGGAACCATCATCGAGCAGATATTCGATGCGCTCCCGGGCGGTTTTCTTCCCGGCGTCATGGACTCGGTCGACGGATGCTTGCCCCATGGGGGTATGGGTTTCGGCAATGCGGGCCCGCAGGTCGGCGAGCTTTCCGGCGGTAGTGGTTAAATCTGGTGCTGTGGCACCTGCAGTGCCTGGCTGTGAGATTGTTGCGGCTGTCATAACTTCACAGTGTAGGGGTAAGCCTCAAAAATTGTGAAGTGTTCGAAAATTTTGTGACTTATCGTCCTGAAAAACCACCAATCGGGGGTAGATATCTAGCGGTAATACCGGTTGAACAGCGATTATCCCCATGGTAGTTCTACGAACTGTGGGGTAGGTAAAATTACACCCGGTATATTTGATGCCTTTGGCTACCCCGGCGGGTACCCCCGTTCGTGGTTGCTTTTTCGCGTATCTCTGTGGGGATCCCTCGATGGGGTGCACCTATCGGGGCGCATTCGAATGCGTTTAATCGAAAAGTGGATGGTGGGGGCATATGAAAGTATGTAGGAGGTAAATAGGGGCAAGAAACACCAAGAAAACCTACCGGGCCCCATCGCCATCAACCTTGCGTGCCAGTGGTTTCCGCATCCGCATGAGTCGCAGTGATTAAGGAGGCAAGAGGATTGATAATCCCCTTGAGAAAGCATGCGGTGCGCCCACAATACGAAGACGATTGCAGCAGCCAGTAGGTTTTCGAGTCTCGAAATCCTATTCGATTTTGAGTTTTTCATGCTGGTGGCGGTAGCAGCCAGCAACACCCCGCCCTAGGGTGGTGGATGCTTTGAAGGATTCCCCATAGGGCTTTACGGGCTGGCGCCATCTCAAGCAATTATAGGGGCCGCCAGCTCAATATTTGTTAGAGCGGAATATTGCCGTGCTTCCGGGCAGGCCGGTTCACATGCTTATTCCGCAGCAGCCGCAGATTCCGAGAAATCTGGCCCCGAGTTTCCGAAGGCAGAATAACTGCGTCAATCAGTCCACGCTCGGCGGCCAAATACGGATTCAACATGTGATCCTCGTATTCCTTCTCGAAGAGCTTCTGGAGCTCTTGCAGCTCAGAATCATCCAGTCCCTTCTCCTTAGCTGCCTTCAAATCCCGACGGTGCAGGAATCCAACTGCGCCAGCTGCACCCATCACCGCAATTTGGGCGGTGGGCCAAGCCAGATTCACATCGGCACCCAGGCCCTTGGAACCCATCACACAGTAAGCTCCGCCGTAGGCCTTGCGCATAGTGACGGTGATCTTCGGAACAGTAGCCTCGCCATAGGCATAGAGCAGCTTGGCCCCCCGGCGCAGAATACCGTTGTGCTCCTGGCCGGAGCCGGGCAGGAAGCCCGGTACGTCGACCAGCATCACGATGGGAATGTTGAAGGAATCGCAGGTGCGAATGAACCGGGCTGCCTTTTCCGAGGCATCAATATCGAGGCAGCCAGCTAGGCAGGTGGGTTGATTAGCGACGAACCCCACGGATTGCCCCTCAACCCGGCCGAAAGCCACCACCACATTTTCGGCGCGATCAGCCTGGATTTCCAGGTATTCGCCATCATCAGTGACGGATTCAATGACCTCGCGGACATCGTAAGGAACGGTGGGGAGTCCGGGATAATGGAATCCAGCCGCAGATCATCCGGGTTCATGTTTTTCCTCTAACGACCCCTCCTCCGGCTCAAAATCGCTGATGGGGGCGAACTCCCGGTTATTAGACGGCAGGTAGCCAACCAGGTCGGCCACGAAGTCCAAGGCATCCTCATCGGAAGAAGCGGTGTAGTGGGAGTTACCGGCCTGGTGCATGTGCACGCTAGCACCACCCAATTCCTCTTGTGAAATATCCTCGCTGGTGACGGTCTTAATCACATCCGGGCCGGTCACAAACATCTTCGAGGTCTTATCCACCATGACCACGAAGTCGGTCAGGCGGGGAATAAGCATTACCGCCGGCGCATGAACCCATAATCACCGAAATCTGGGGGATCACGCCAGAAGCATTAATGTTGTGATAGAACGTTTGGGCGATCAAATCCAAGGAAACGGCACCATCTTGGATGCGGGCACCAGCCCCTTCGTACAGGCCAATGAGCGGACGGCCGGTGGTAACAGCGAGCTCCATGAGCTTGCACATTTTTTCGCCATAAACCTCACCCAGGGCGCCACCAAACACGGTGCCGTCTTGGGAGAACACGCACACTTCCCGTCCATCAATCGTGCCCCAACCGGTGATAATGCCATCCGTAGCAGGACGCTTGCTGCGCATGCCGAAATCATAAGTACGGTGACGGGCTAATTGGTCAATCTCCACAAAGGAATGCGGGTCAAGCAGATAATCCAGGCGGTCACGAGCGGTGAGGCGACCATTGTCGCGTACCTTTTTCTGGGCTGCCCTACCAACAGGGGAAGCTGCATCAATACGACGAGCCTTAAGATCAGCAATCTTGCCAGCGGTAGTGCTGACATCTGGCAGAGAAGCAACATCGATCAAAGGTGAGGAAATAGTCATGTTTTGGGATTTTAGATGAGGATTTTTATAGTTTCTAGGTACCAAAACAAAAAAGTTGAGGATTTCATCATGTTTTTAGCTTTTAAAGCCGCTGCATAGCACCTGTTTTAGTGGCTAAAAGTAATTTAGTTCACACTTCGAATTCAGGTGCCGCATAGGTGCCCCTGTCTGCGGTGTCCGAAAAAGCCCATAACTCCACCTAAACAAAAACAAAACCACATAGGGATGTGTATTTTGGTCAGAAAAATCAGACAAATCACAATGAAAACCACATAGAATAGCCGTAGAAAAATTAAGGTTAACCTGAACGTCGAAAAAGCCCAAGACCACCGCGAACCCGCGTGAATCGGCGTCGACAAGCAAAAACGGGATAGATAGCAACCCGAAACATACCCCTGCCCCAAGTACACTCACCCCGCCAATAAGACGGGGGTAACGTACCATAGTCGCCATGGATAACCGCGACCCCCTCGATATCGACTACCTTCATGCCCAACTCATCAGCAACGGACCCTACCAACGCATCGAATACTTCCCCGAAGTCAGCTCCACCAACACCGAACTCTGTTGCCGCAGCTCATGACGGCGCGCCCGCCTGGACCGCCTTCCTTACCGACCACCAAAACCGCCGGCCGCGGCCGCATGGGACGAAGCTTCAGCGCCCCACCCGCTCCCCAAATGCCCCTCTCCATCCTTATCCGCCCACCCCACGAATCCGTCACCCGCCTCGGCACCATGCCACTCGCCACCGGTCTCGCCCTCATCGACGCCCTCACCACCCCCAAATCCAGCTGAAATGGCCCAACGACCTGGTCATCGACGGCCGGAAACTCTGCGGCATCCTCGCCGAAGCTGTCTCCCTCGGCGACCAACCTGCAGTCGTCATCGGACTCGGACTCAACACCTCACTCACCAAAGAGGAACTCCCCGTCCCCACGCCATCTCACTCCACCTCGAAGGCATCCCCTACGAACGCAACGAACTCGCCGTCCGCGTCCTGAACGCCCTTCACCACCGCCTCACCCAATGGGAAACCAACGACCCTGCCCTCATGCCCGACTATCGCGCAGTCTCCGCCACCATTGGACAAAACGTTCGCGTCATCCTCCCCAATGACACCGAACTATTAGGAACCGCCGAAGGCGTCGCAGACGACGGCCGCCTCCAAGTCCGCGACCAAACAGGCACCCTGCACGAACTCACCGCCGGAGACGTCACCCATCTGCGGCTACAATAACAGCCAATAACCCCGGTCGACCCCCAGGGGGATAACGTTGCCCCTATAATCCACTAGGCTTTTAATTATGACGTGCCCAGCGAAGAACGATTCCGAGTCGATGTCACCAGCCCCCTACATCAGCATGCTGTTTCTGCGCTGGAACTCATCATTATACCGGCATCACCTGGATCATCATTGGATACATGGACTCCGACAAAGCGGCATGGTTCCTGGACACCAACATACGCAACCTCATGGTAGGAATTTGGGCGGCACTCGCTCTTTGGCGATTCGTCCTGCCCACCATTCGGCTCCGCAAACCGACGCATCATGGTCAACGATGAACGCATCATCATCCACAGCGCCACCCTTCGACCCACTACCCACACCATTCCGCTGAAATCGATCCGTGCGGTCAACCGTAAACGAAACGAACTCATTCTGACGGTCATAGGCCAGCCGCAGCCGGTGGTGCTCCGGGATGTCGCATTCAGCCGGCGAGTACAAGAAGAAATGTCGGCGGCAATGGCCCGCACCCCGGCGCGCCGGGAACAGGCCAGCTATTTTTAGGCCCTTTCGTTCCGTTCAAGCTTGGGGCCACGACCACACACAATGTTTGTGACTGCGGGGCAGGCCGGAGACATAGTCGCCAATGCCATTACACTGTCATACCGTAGGCGCAGTGCCGCTGCAATGCGCTGCTGCAACGTACCAAACCAACCGGGTGCATGCGGCCATAACATATGCAACATAGGCGTGCTGATCTGGTGGACTGGGGGAAATACGAACAAGCATGGTAGCTCAGCGCATCCCACCCTGATGTTGGCCAATTCTGCCATGATTCCTAAAGTGGTACGTGACTGATAACACCCACACCACCTGTAATAATCCCGCCCAAAACGATGCCGCAGCCCGGGAAGCCGCTGCAGCCCACGACGACGTGTCAGGAAACCCGGCCGCGCACACCCCCGGCATGCCCATCGTTGCGGTCATCGGTGACGGCCAATTGGCTCGCATGATGCACACCGCAGCCATTGAGTTGGGCATATCATTACGGCTTCTCGCCGGTGCGCGGGATGCTTCCGCCGCGCAAGTGACCTCCGATGTTTTCCTTGGCGACTACACCAACCTTGATGATTTGCGGCGCACGGTCATCGGTGCCGACGTCATGACCTTCGACCATGAGCATGTTCCCACCGAACATCTCACCACCTTGATTGCCGAAGGTGTGAATGTGCAACCGCAGCCGACAGCCTTGGTGAATGCGCAGGATAAACTGGTCATGCGGCAACATTTGGCGGCCTTGGGGGCGCCGGTACCTCGGTTTGCGGCAATCGAAAGCGTGGCCGATATTGAGGCTTTTTGGCGGCAGGTTGATGGTGAGGTGTGTTTGAAGGCGCGCCGGGGTGGCTATGACGGTCATGGGGTATGGTTTCCGAAATCTGAGGGGGAATGTGTGGAATTGGTGACCAGGTTGCTTGATGCTGGGATGCTGCTCATGGCCGAACAGAAGGTTCGGTTGGTGCGGGAATTGTCGGCCATGGTGGCGCGGACCCCGAGTGGGGTGACCCAGCCGTGGCCGGTGGTGGAATCTGTGCAGGTGGATGGGATTTGCACGGAGGCGATTGCCCCCGCCCCCGGGTTGAGCGCGGAGTTGCAGCAGGAGGCTCAGGCGTTGGCGGTGTTGGTCGCCACGGAGCTGAATGTAACAGGGGTGTTGGCTGTTGAATTATTTGAAACCATTGATGTGGCCGGTCGCCCGGTGATTTTGGTGAATGAGTTGGCCATGCGACCGCATAACACCGGCCATTGGACGCAGGATGGGTGTGTGACCGACCAGTTTGAGCAGCATATTCGGGCGGTGTTGGATTGGCAGCTGGGGGATGTGGGGTTGACTGCCCCGGTGACGGTGATGGCGAACACGCTGGGGGCGCCGGAGGATCCGGCAATGCCGATGCCGGAGCGGATGCGTGAGTGTGGCGTAGGTTCCCGCAGGCGAAGATTCATTTGTATGGGAAGACGTATCGGGCGGGTCGTAAGTTGGGGCATGTGAATATGTCTGGTGTGGATGCGGTCCAGGTGCGGGCGGATGCGCGGGCGGCGGCGTATTTTATTAGCCATGCGGTGTGGCCGGAATAGGTTTTTGTGGTTGTGGGGTCAGGTTATGGCGAGTGTGCTGTGACCTGGCCCCATCAGGGAGGCCGGGGTAGTGGGGTAGCTGTTTCATGAATTGCGGATTGACGATTTCAGTTGGGTTACTCGAACTACATTTGTGGGTAATATGGGGATTATTCCAACAGAGGTTGATGGACAAGGTTGTATTGAAGGGGTTTACATGACTGCACTTGTGGGTTTGATAATGGGATCGGATTCCGATTGGGTAACAGTGGAACCGACCGTGGAGGTTTTAGCGGAGTTTGGAATTCCGTTTGAGGTGGGGGTGGTGTCAGCGCATCGTACCCCGGAGAAAATGTTGGCGTATGCGAGGGCGGCCCAGGGTAATGGGTTGAAATGCATTATCGCGTGTGCTGGTGGGGCGGCGCATTTGCCGGGGATGGTTGCCGCGGCGACGCCGTTGCCGGTGATCGGTATTCCGCGCGCATTGGACACGTTGGATGGTATGGATTCCTTGTTGTCGATTGTGCAAATGCCGGCCGGGGTTCCGGTGGCCACAGTGTCGATTGGTGGCGCGAAGAATGCCGGCCTGTTGGCGGTGCGGATTTTGGGTGCTGGTGATCCGGCTTTGCTGGATCAGATGGCGCAGTACCAGGAGAAGATGCGGTTAGAGGTGGAGGAGAAAGACCGCCGGTTGCGGCGGTTGCTGTTAGGGGAGTAGCTGTGAGCTTGTCGACGTCCGTTGCCGCGTTGTTGGACACCTACATGTCCGAGGTATTCCCGGCCACCGTCGCGCCTGGCATGCAGGTGGTTGTGGTGGACAAAGATTCGGTGTGCTACGCCCGGGCTTTTGGGGATGCGGTGTCAACAAACCAGGTGACGGGCATTGGGTCGCTCACGAAGTCGATGACGGCATTGGCGATCCAGCAGCTGGGGGTGGATCGACATGTGCCGGTTACCCGGTATCTTGCAAGTCTTCATGTGCCAGATTGGGTGACGATTGACCGGTTGTTAACGCACACTAGTGGGATTGCCACCCAGGCGACACTTGACAATATTATTGTTGGCGCCCCGGGTGCGTTCGAATACGCTAACCTTAATTATCATCTTTTGGGGCTGGTAATCCAGGCAGTATCGGGCGAAATTACGACTACTACATGCGTAAGCATGTGTTCGAACCCTTGGGCATGTGGGATACCACCGCGGATCTGGGCAGGGTTACTGATCTTTTGACCGGCCACACCGTGTTTTTTGGAAAATCGGTTCCGTGGCGGATGGAACGGTTCTTTCCCAATGGGATGAATAACGAAGCCCGGTGGGGGAATCTGTCCGCGGGTTTTGTGCTTTCTACCGCCCATGACATGGGGATTTACCTTCAGCACTATCTGAATAATGGTGTCCCGGAGGTGCCGGATGGCGGCTACCGGGATGGTTGGTTCCGTGATGGTGATCGAATATTTCACGCCGGTTCCTTGGAAGGCTATTCGTCCCTCGCGATGCTGTTTCCCAAGTTGGGGGTCGGCGTTGTGGTTTTGACGAATATGCAGGATTATGTGGGAAATACCATGGCTGGCCTGCGGATAGAAGCGGGGATTGCTGATATTCTTGCTGGCCGGAAACCTTTGCCCGTTGATCGTGGGCTTTTATTGGCGGCGTCACGGATTATTGTCGGCCATGTACCTGACCATTATGGCGCTGCCGTTGGTGCGCTGTCGCCACAAAATAATATGGAATGTGGTGTTACCCACCGCGCTTTTGTCGGTGCCTCGCGTTGTGCAGGCCAGGTGGGCCACGGTGTGGGGTTTCGCCCCGAATCTGTTGGTGAGCCTGGTGACGTCTGCCACGTTGTTGTATGCCGGCTGGTTTACCAAAAAGACGAAGACCCGATAGGGTTCTTGTGCTCCTTGGGTGGCCCCATGCTCTATGCAAAGCTCCACTTCGCCACCGACAATTGCCGTATTGGTGGGAGCCGCGGCCGAAGTGGAGCTTTGGGGGTTATGGTGCGGGAACGCCCCAATTATGTTGTGGTGGGCATCCCCAGCCTGGTGAGGATATTTTCCGCGGAGATGAGGCACATGGGAACACCCACACCTGGTACCGTTGTGCCACCCACATACAGTAAACCTTTGACCCGGCGGGAGATATTTGTGCCGCGGAAAATAGCCGATTGGCCCAGTGTATGGCCTGGCCCTAATGCCCCACCCAGCCACGAATGGTAGCGCTCTTCGAAATCCTGTGGGCCAATGGTGCGTCGAAGAATGACCCGGTCCACCAGGTTTGGTATGTTCGCCCATTCACCAATTTGTCGCACCGCCGCCGAGGCGATTGTCCGCACAATTGGTGATTCTTCCTGCCGGTAGGCATTGCCGTGGCCGATGCTGGTGTTTGGTGCCACAGGTATGAGCACAAAGAGGTTTTCGCACTCTTCGGGCGCAACCGTTTGATCCGATGCTGAAGGTTTTGACACATAGATTGACCGGGATGCTTGCAGGCTTCCCGGGTTATCGAACACCGCAGTAAAATCCGCATCCCAATCACGACTCATCAATAGGTTATGGTGGGCGAGCGTTGGGAGCTTCCCATCCACCCCTAAGAGCACTAATACCGCAGAGATGCCTGGATCCCGCTGGGCGAAATACGACTCGTCGTAGCTGCGGAATTTTGGTGGTAATAGCTTCATTTCTGTGTGCTGAATGTCGGCGTTGGAAACCACCACATTGGCGAGTTGGCCGCTGGGTATCCCTTGCCGGTTGACCATTTTCACCCCCTGCACACCGGCGTCATCAACATAAATCTCCGTCACTTCTTGCCCCAGACGAAACTGGACACCCTCCGCTACCGCCAATCGGTGGAGAGCTGCCACAATTTCCTGGAACCCACCCAGGGGGTACCGAACCCCCAGGGTGAGGTCTGTATGGCTCATGAGATGGTAGAGCGCTGGAATGCGTTTCGGCTGTGATGACAAAAACACCGCCGGGTATTGCAGAATTTTTCGCAGTCGGTGATCTTGAAACTGGCGGTTCACAAACCGGCGTAATGACATCCCCAACAGTGGGAGCTTCGGCAGCATTTTTCGGGACAATAATGATCGGGGTGATGTGAAGTTGGTGTACAGATATTGCTGCAGTGCCAATTGGTACATTTCGGCAGAGCTGCGCAAATAGTCCCGGATCTGCGTGCCCGCACCCGGCTCCACCGATTCGAATAATTGTTCAAGTTCGGTGGCACCATGGGGTATGTCCATGGGGGTTTCGCCTTCGAAAAACATTCGATAGCCGGGGTCTAAGGGAACGAGGTTTAATTCCGCTTCCGTCGATGTGCCCATTAACGCGAAGAACCGGTCGAATGCTTCCGGCATGAGGTACCAGGATGGCCCCACATCCCACCGAAAACCATCCAGTGCCAGGCTGCCGGCCCGACCGCCTACCTCATCATTTTTCTCAATCACGGTGACCTGTACGCCTTGCCGGGCCAGTAAACCGGCGGTGGCTAAACCGCCAATCCCGGCACCAATGATAACGGCAGAATTGGGTGGCATGATTAACTCCTTTGCGTGATTTTCAATATGCCCGGGATCCGCGTTATTGTCGACCGGGCGGAGTCCCCACATACCTGGGCGATGATTCGGGCCCGGGTGGTGGGGGATAACCGTACCCTGGTGTTGCGAATCGCGCGGGTATCAGTGTGGTCGAGCTGGTTGGTGAGTTCCGTAAAAAACCGGGTTGCTAGTTGCACACCTGTGCGAGAACTCGGCGGTAGTAAGGCAATGGCGGTTTCCGCTGTTGCCAAGTCGGTGCGAATATTGGCGATAAGGGCCTTTTTGGTTGCTTCGGTTAGTTCCTGGGCGAAAGTATTGCCGCCCTAGCGTTGCATGATCTTCGGCATAGTCGCGGAGGAAATTGATTTTTTGAAATGCTGCCCCTAGGGCCTGTGCCCCAGTTGCTATGCGGGCACGGTGGCAGGTTTCAACAGTGTGGCCGGCTAGGAATACTGATGCGCAGAGCAGGCCAATTACCTCCGCGGAACCATAGATGTAGTTTTTATAGCTTGCGGCATCATGCGTGGATTTTTGCAGGTCGGTGCGCATTGATGTGAAGAACGCACGAATATGTTCGGGATCAAATTTGCATCGGCGGGCGGTGATTGCATACGCATGCAGGATAGGGTCTGGGTGGAAGCGCCGCAGTGGGGCCGCCAGAACCTGGTGTTCGTACTCCTCAAGCAGCGTGGTGGTGGCGGGTATGTCTAACCCGGCTGCCTTTGTGGTGCCGTCGACGATTTCGTCCGCGATGCGGACCATGGCGTACAGGTTGCTAATGTCGGTGCGTTGTTGTTTCCCCAGCATTCGGGTGGCGAGCCCAAAGCTGGTGGAATAGCTGGCAATGACCTGCCTGGCTGCTCGAAAAGCCATTCGATCATAGCGGCGGAGATAGAAGTCAGCGTTGGGGTCAGTAATGGATGAATGCATAATGGACCGAGAAAGTAGCGATGAACAGTCTTAGTCTACTCGTTTAAAGTAGGGGAATGGCCATTATTGTTTTGGGATCCCATACTTACGAGGGCAGACCTGGGGCGGTTCTCGCAAGCCGCCTTCGGAAAGCCCATGATATTGCTACTCGACACCCCACGGAAACCATTGTGGTTTCCGGTAAAGACGAAGCCCCGGTGATGGCGACGTGGCTGATTGATAATGGCATCGACCCGGCGCGTATCCTCATCGAGCCGACCGCCACAAGCACGAACGAGAATTTAGAGCGGTCTTTAGCACTCTTGCGCAGTTCCGGCCATCCCGACCCCAGCAGGGGCAACCCTTTATGGTTGTCACGAGCGACTTCATAAATTCCGCACCCTGGTGTGGGCGTGGCATTTAGGAATCCCAATCACAGTGCTGACGGCGGTGACGGTGCCGCCGCACCGCCAGCTGGATTTTGCCCGGGAATTGACGGCGTTTCCCCACTCTCTGGCTCGGGTATTATGGCGTCGGCTGGTGGCGTGGTGGCGGCAGCGGTAAAAAAACTTAGCCCGCCGAATTCGCCACAATACCAGCAGCAGTGTTACGCATAAAAATAAAATTATGGCTGGCATCATCGCTGGTTCGGGCTGAAAAATATTGGCGACCGCATTGAGGAAAAACATCAAGGTAAAAAACCCGACCATGCCTATGAGAGTGTCGAATACCATGAGCTCCCTGGGGCTGGATCCGGGGTTTCTGCTGGGCTTTTGGGGCGTTCGCTGCGGCATATTCCATATTGTATAGACTAGGTAACAGACATGTAATTCATGGAATACAGAAATAATCGCAGTAATTTTAGGAGTAGCCATGACAATTACCCAACGAGTTACCTTCGGCGCCGCCGCGCTTATTCTTACCATCCCACTGATGACCGCCTGCGGTAATGATGCTAAGGACGCCACGAGTTCCGCGCCAGCGCGAGCCAGCCAACCAGTATCACCATTGACTACTGCCGAGAAAACCGAGGCAGTGCCCGATCCTGCCACCTCCGAGGCCCCCGCCTCTGATCAGCCGCCTGTCGATGCGACCGACCCGGTCATCATGGCCCTGGAAGCCTTCATGAAAGATCATGCCGGTGTGGTCATTGTGGATGTGGACAGGGAGGACCATGCGGATGTTGTAGAGGTCAAGGTGGTTGACAACGATAAGGTGCAAAAATTCCAGGTAACACCCGATGGCATGGCCACCGAGGGTTCCCACCGACGACGCTAACGATGATGATGTTGCCAAAGCCAAGGCAGCTAAGGTCACCGCCCTGGATGCCGCCAAGCAGGCCCGCGCGAAACAACAGAACGGGGCCATTGACAGCATTGATATTGAAGACAACTCCAGCCCGCTGAGCTGGAAAGTCGAGTTTGATGACCCCCAATGAGGGCTACGGTCGCTCAGGAACTCATCCCCGCCCAGTAACACCCAGTAGTAGGCCCGATAGGGCGACCGTTAAGCCTTCACGCCGCCGGCGGTGAGCCCAGATACAATGCGTCGTTGGAATGCCAGCACCATGATGATGAGCGGAATGGTAACCAGTGCACCAGCCGCCATGACCGAGGCATATGGGTATTCAAAATGGCTTTCCCCAGAAAACCGGGCAATTGCCACGGTGACCGGTTCGGTGGCCTCCGTGGATAGCTGTTTCGCCAGCATGAATTCATTCCAGGTGGCGATGAAACACAGAATGGCCGTCGTAAAGAGCGCAGGAGCCGCAAGTGGTAGCAAAACAGTTCGAAAAGCGGTGCCGCGTGATGCACCATCTACCCGGGCAGCCTCCTCTAATTCCCACGGCAATTGGCGGAAAAACGACGTTAATGTGTAGATCGTCAGCGGCAGTGCGAACGAAATATTTGGAATAATCAAGGCCCGATACTGGCCGATCCAATTCAAATCACCAAATAACTGAAACAGTGGTGTGACCAACGCAATACCGGGAAACATGCTTGCGCCCAGCACAATCCCCGTCACAAACCCCTTGCCGCGAAACTCCATGCGGGCCAGCGCATAGGCGGTAAACACCCCCACGGTCACTGCGATCACAGTGGTCAGCAGGCCGATGAGCAGCGAATTCCCAATAGCGTTAATGAAATCATTGCCCTTTGCCGTGGATAATGCTTCCCGGAAATTCTGCAACGTCACATACGTTGGCCACGGTGTCGTATCAAAAGTATGGCGTTTATCACGCAGTGCCGTAATGACCATCCAATAAAACGGTGCCAACCCCCACACCAAAATTAAAACCACACCCAAATAATTATTGACCTTACGCACGGCCTGCTCCAATCGTCACCAGTGGTTGCTGGGTAGCACCCGGCCCAACAGGATCAAATTCGACATCCTGTTCGACGCGCTTTGCCCGCCGTAATTCCCGCTTCTCCTTATTGCCGGACACGTCCGCCCCCAGGAATCGGATCATCATGAATGCCACAAAGAAAATCAGCAAAAACACCATCGTGGACAGCGCCGACGCCGAATTAAAATTATTCTGCCGCATATCCGTCACCACCAACTGGGAAATCGTGGCAGTGGGAGAATTCGCCGACGACGAAATCAAAATCACCGGCAGGTCATACATCCTGAGCGCATCCAAGGTGCGGAATAACACCGCCACCATCAGTGCCGGCTTCACCAACGGCAGTGTAATCTTCCAAAACTGCTGCCACGCATTTGCCCCATCCACCTTGGCCGCCTCGTACACGTCCCGGGGAATCATTTGCAGACCCGCCAAAATCAGCAACGCCATAAACGGGGTGGTCTTCCACACATCCGCAATGATCACCGCTAACCGGGCCGCCCACGGATCCGTTGTCCACCCCACCGGCTCGCCCAGCAAAGGAATTCACAATGCCCCGGTCGGCAAAAATAAACTGCCACAGCTTCGCAGTCACCGCGGTCGGAATCGCCCACGGCACTAACACCGCCGCCCGCACAATTCCCCGGCCGGCAAACTCCCGATGCATCACCAACGCCATCAACATGCCCAGCACAATCTCTAGTGCCACCGTCACCACCGCAAAAAACAGTGTGACCTTCACCGACGGCCAGAAATCCGATGCCAACACCCCCGGTGGGCACGTTGCGGTCCCACAACGTTGCGATAACCAGTACACATAGTGGTCAAAAACCGGCAAACCCACCCTGCACAAACACCCCGGTCACTGGGTCTAAATGCTTATCCGATTGAAACGACAAATAAACAGCCCGCGCAATCGGATACCCAATAACCACTGCCAACACCGTGATCGCCGGCGCAATAAGCAACACCGCCGCCCGGGTAGAACCCTGCTTCATGAGCACATAATCCTCCACTAACCACGAAAAACCAAACACCCAAAACCCCTTATCACAAGCGGTTTTGAGTGTTGGCTACGACAACCTACTTCGCTGCCTCAATCGCAGCCTTCATGTCTTTGGTAGCATCATCCACGCTCTTGCCGGCGGTCAGTGCCGCATAGGCATTATCCTGGATAGCCTTCGAAATCTTCGGATAGAACGGGGAAGCCGGCCGCGGCACCGCATTCTCCAACGACTGCTTCAACGCCGGGAAATACGGGTACTTTTCAATCAATGCCTGATCGTCATACACCGAAGCCAACACCGGTGGGAAAGAATTCTCCGCAAAATACGTTTGGTTTTCCTCATTGATGACGAACTCAATGAAATCCTTGGCGGTCGCCTTATTCTTCGAATTCACATTGATGCCATTATTGAAACCACCCAGTGTGGACACGCCCACACCATCCTTACCCACCAGGGGTTGCACCTCAAACTTATCCTTCACCTTCGACGGATCCTTGCCCGCCAGGTCAAACATGTACGGCCAGTTGATTGCGTACGCGGTCTTGCCCTCCGTGAACGCTTGGGCTGTCTCCTCCTCCGTGGTGGATGCCGAATCCTTAGAAATATTCCCCGCAGTGTAAGCGTCGACAAGCGCCTTCAAACCAGCCTTAGAGTTTTCGGAATCCACCACCGGTTTACCCGAATCATCTAAAACCTTGCCGCCCCAGCCCTCCATGAAACCAATGGTATTGACCGTCAAACCCTCATACTGTTTGAGCTGCAACGTCAAGCATTCCTGCTTCGCATCCTTCGCCTTTGAACACGAATCCAGTAACTCCTGGAACGTTTGCGGGCTCTCCGGCATCACCTCAGTATTGCGGTACAACAACTGGCCGTTAGTGTTCTGAGGCAACGCATACAACTTATTGTTATAGGTGCCAGATGCCACTGTGGATTGCAACAGTCCTGAAGTGTCGACCGCTAAATCCCCCTCCAACGGTGCCAACCACTGATTCGCTGCAAACTCAGCAGTCCACACCACATCCAAAGCCATCACATCAATGTCATCCCGACCTGCCTGCAACGTTTGCACCAACGAATCCCGCTGATCATCAGCCTCACCGGCCAACTCTTTAAACGTCACCTTCTCATCCGGGTGGACCGAATTCCATTTTTCGATCACATGCTGCAGCTTTTCCGAATCCACCTTGCCCATGGCATAGGTAATAGGACCACGCCCACCCTCATTCGAACTGCCACCAGACGAGCTCCCAGTGGATTCCTTCGAACAACCACTCAAAACCAATCCGCTGACCAATACAACAGCTGCGATTGATTTCCAAGTACTGCGGAGAGCCATAAGGTTCATCCTTTCGATAAATTAGGATACTTACTACAAAATGTAGTGAGAAAAACGACAACGTGTGTCTTTTTAGCCACAACAAGGGGTAAAATGATACGAATCACACACGAATGCCGCTTATTGGATCAAATAAGTGCGCCACATCGGGGTCAAACCCAACCCGAATCTCACACCCCACCGGCGGCGACTGCTTTGCCCGTGCCACGAGCAACACATCATCTGCCGCCCGAACATGCACAAAACCGTTCCGAACCCAACTCTTCCACCAACACTACCGTTCCGCTTATCGACGCTGCTGCCGACGGATCAACCCCCACCCACATATCCGCCGGCTGCACCCCCATGATCACCTCCCGGCCAAACACCACCCCCGGAAATAAATTCATTGCTGGTGACCCAATAAACCCGGCCACAAACATATTCACCGGCCGATCATAAAGCTCCGCGGCGCAGCAACCTGCTGTAACACCCCATCTTTTAACACCGCCACCCGATCCCCCAATGTCATGGCTTCCACCTGATCGTGCGTCACATACACCGTCGTCACCCCCAACCGTCGCTGTAACGCCGCCACCTCCGTGCGCATATGCACCCGCAACTTCGCATCCAAGTTCGACAAGGCTCATCCAACAAAAACACCTGTGGATTCCGCACCAACGCCCGGCCCATGGCCACCCGCTGCCGTTGCCCACCCGACAGGTCCTTAGGCTTCCGATCCAATAACTCCGACAACCCCAAAACCCGGGCGGTTTCCTCAACTTTCGCCGCGATCTCCGCCTTCGGCATTTTCGCCAACCGCAGGGGGTAACCAATATTTTTCCGCACATTCATATGCGGATACAGAGCATAGTTTTGGAACACCATGGCAATATCCCGGTCTGCCGGCTCCAGCCCCGTCACATCCTTCCCCCCGATGGAAACCCGGCCGCTCGTCACCGGCTCCAACCCTGCTAATGCCCGCAGCGATGTGGACTTTCCGCAACCAGAAGGGCCCACCAACACCAAAAACTCACCATCATCAATGGCGAGATCTAACCGGTCCACACTGGGACGTGTCGCGCCGGGATACGTGATGGTGACGGAATCAAACACAACAGTGGCCATAGCTACCAAAATAACAGTAAAGCCCGGGTTCGTAAGATGATGAACAACATATTGAGGAGGAGAACCAGGCGAGTAGTGTGGGGAATATGAAGATCATTCAGTACTCAGATTTTGGTGGCCCTGAGGTATTAGAACTGGTCGAATCCGATAAACCCCTGCCAGCAACCGTGCCACTCGATCGTGGTATGAATGTTACGGTTCACGCAGTCGGCCTTAACCCCATTGACTATAAAACATTCAATGGTAGCCTGCGGTTTCTGGAAAAACTGCAACGCATCATAACCCCCAAAAAGTGGTTGCAACGCCGTTCCAGCACCTTTCCCCGCGGGGTGGCGCGCGATTTCGCCGGTGTCGACGATGCCGGAAACGCGGTGCTCGGCACCCTCTACCAACCGGTTACGAACATCATGCGCCAAGGTTCTCTCGCTACCGAAATACTGATTGCGCCGGAAGACATGACCCTGAAACCTGAGGGCATCTCCTTTGAAACCGCCGCAGCTTTAGGCGTGCCTGGTCAAACCGCTTGCGGTGCTTTCCGGGCGCTTGATCTGCGTGCTGGTGATGTGATTGTCATTAGCGCTGCTGCTGGTGGGGTTGGTTCCCTCGCCACCCAACTCGCGGTCCACCGGGGTGCAACCGTCATTGGTATCGCCAGCGAAGCCAACGCCGGCTATGTGCGTTCCCTGGGGGCAATTCCGGTTGCCTACGGGGAGGGACTGGTAGATCGGGTGCGGGCGGCCGCCCCAACACCTGTGACGAAACTGCTCGACTGCTATGGCAGCGAATACGTAACCCTAGGGTTTTCCCTGGGGTTGTCCAGGACAGCCATAGGAACGCTCGTACCCGGGCCAAAGGCAATATCCCGGGGAGTGCACATCACTGGTATGCGGCATGCTCACCCGGCCAGCGACCTGGCGGAAATCGCCAGCCTGGTTGCCGACGGCACAATCACCATTGACATTGCGCACGAATATCCTTTCGATATTGATTCCGTCCGAGCAGCCCTACACGCAGCTCATGGGCGGGCATGTTCGGGGCAAACTCCTGGTCAAACTCCGGTGACCGTAGCCATTGCTTTATCGTAATTCGGGAAACCTGATCGTTGGTTGTTCAGGGGCTGCCAGGGGCTGGTTGTTTAACCGCTGAGCATGTTGTGGATTGAGCGCGTCAAGGCGTCAAGGTAAAGCGTTCGGAAACTTTTTCGATATCAGCAATCCTCTCTAAACGCTCCGAAGGGAGATTCTCCGGGTCGCCGGTGGCGACCACCACGGAACCATCTGCCGCCAATGGGGCCAAAAACCTTGCCACAAAATCCAACCAATCGGCCCAGCCCTTGAACCAGCACGCGACTCGTGGGGGAGAAACGATGAAACGACTGCGGCAGGGCATCAGCCACGATGTTCGCCAATGAACGGGTTGGCTGAGCGAACTGGTCACCATAAAACCGCACGGTCGGGCCAAAGTCGATGGCGCCTGGCAATAATGTGCCACCAGTCTCTTCGACGCCACGGCCGAAAAGGATCATTCGTCACAATCACAACATCGCCTGAATATTCGCTTGGGCTGGCAGCGTCACCGATGGCGGCATTTTCGGTAGCATCCTGAGCGCGTTCTCGGCGACAAAAAAACCACGTCACTGATGGCGGCATCGAAAAACGTGACAGGAATGCCAGCCGCCAAGGCCCCCAAAGCAATAGCAACAGCCTGCCAGCCAGGGGGCAGGTCAATGCTGATGAGCGAATCTTCGGTGAGATCTAATTCCTCAATCAGCATGTTGGCGATTTTCGCGGCCCAATTATCCAGTGTGATTCCGGAAAAATCCAGGCGAGCACCAGTGTTCTCGTCATATATGGTCAGTCGTGGTGTGGTGGGGTCTGAAGCCAAGATTTTTGCAAGCAAATCCATGATGTTGATAGTAGTCATCCGTGCTGGACCCAAGAAAACTTTGCTATCAGCCCCGATTGATCCCCCCGATAAACCCCCATACAACTTATTTGTGACAAAGCTTACATTGAAGTGTGATTGCCTATGGTTTTTTCTAAAAACCCTGGTCAACAAGTTATGTTTCCCATTCGTCTGTATTATAGATCACTAATTGGCAACAATGAGTAATAAGGGTTGTTATGGCCCCGTAATGTCAATGCTTTTTAAGCTTTTTGGTCAAATAATCGCAGGAAAAACTGGCAATATTGAGAATAGTCTGGGGATAATGCTTATAAAACATGACAAATTTAACCCATGCTTCTAAAAAACAATTAATCTCTTTCATAAGCGCAGGCCCTACTCTGGGCCAGGTCAATTCGAAAAACTTTATCCGCAAGGAGAAATAATGAAGCGCAAGATGATTGCGATTGCCTCCGCAGTAGCATTGGCATCGGCATCAGCATTGGTTCCTGCACACGCACAGCAAGGAAACGGCAGCGGAGTGACCGTCAACTCCAATAACGGTGGCGGCAATGGTAACTCGCAGTCCGGCGGTGGCGTTACCGACAAGTCCGGTGGCGGAGCTAATGGCGGCTCCGGTGGTGGCGCCAACGGCAACGGTGGTTCTGCCAGTGGTTCCGCAGAGAAGGGCGGTGCCGGCGCTAACAGCAAGTCCGGTGAAAAAGATGGTTCCGTAGTGGGTGGTGGCTCCTCCGAAAAGGGTGGCACCAGCGGTAATAACGGTTCCGCAGGTGGCTCCTCTGAAAAGGGGGGCACCAACAGCAATGGCAAGAGTGATGACAAGGCCGGGAGCGAAGGCAAGGGCGATCAGAAAGCAAACTCCTGGGCAACATCAATACCGGCAGCAGCGGCCTCGACAAGCTCCTGAACCTGCCCCAGAAGATCATCTCTGTCCTGAGCACTGCCTTCAAGGCTCTGTTCAGCGGTAACCTGAAGGGCTTCTTCACCGCATTCACCTCCGCTCTGTCCAGCGGCTCCAGCGCAAAGGCTGGCACCGACGCTGGTTCCGACGGTAACGCTGGTGGCAAGGGTGATTCTAACGGCAAGTCCGGTGAAAAAGATGGTTCTGTAGTGGGCGGTGGCTCCTCTGAAAAGGGTGGCACCAGCGGTAATAACGGTTCCGCAGGTGGCTCCTCTGAAAAGGGTGGCACCAGCGGTAATAACGGCTCCGCCGGCGGTTCTTCCGAGAAGGGCGGTGCTGGTGCTAACGGTGGTTCCAACGGTAACGGCAATGGCAAGGCCGGCTCCAGCGGCAGCGTTTCCGGTGGGACGGGCACTGGCTCTCAGAGCAAGTCCTCCTAAAACACAACATATATGCATGTGACCCTAAGTTGGGTGGGGTCACATGTGGGGTCTTCATTACACACTCGGCACCTTCTGATTCTTCATTCAGAAGATGCCGAGTGTGTTTTTCTCTCAAATATGCCGATTACTTTGACTCCTGGTGGTGCTGAGTGCTGCACTTCCTGAGGGGCGTTCATCCTAAAAAGAAAAACCCATAATGTGGGGACCATCTGAAAAGATTGGACAATGATTAATTGAGGTTTCATGAGGCTTCAAGCTGATAGCCGCAAGAACTATTCGTGACGAAGCCTAAGGACCACTAAGGAAAAGCTCCACTTCCAATCACTGATTCGCGCTATTGGGCCATCACTTGCGGAAGTGGAGCTTTCATCTTCAGTCGTGAACCACCTGGAACCCACCGGAGCCCAGTGAGCCCAGTGAGCCACGGTGGGCTTTGAAGAAAAGGGCAAAGGAGCGACGGACGAAAGCTCCACTTTCATGCCCAGCATTAACGCATCGACGGATAATGTGGACAAGATCTCAAAACGGGAGCTTTCGAAAAACACAACCGACTGATAGCGCTGTTGCTGATGGTTGGCTACGGTGAAGCTGTGGTTGCGGCCGGGATCTGCAGGGCACTGGCTGCCTGTTTATCAGCCGTATCGGTTATCGGTTGGATATGCATGTCAGAGACAACCGGTCAGATAGTCCGTCTTGTAGCCTTGTTGTCCTGTGGGGCAAACCACCATGCAAGAAAGAGGAGCTTTTGCCCCATACTTTTAGTTAATGCATCTAGGACTTGCGCCAGCATCCAGCACGGGGGAGCGCTGTTCTGCTTCCAGGGCGGACCCTTGCTGCCCCACCACCTGGGAAGTAGTCGCCGGGGTGGAATTAGCATCACCAGCATTGCCCGTAGGGCCACTATAATCCGGCCCGGTAATCACCGTCAGCGTCATATTATCCAACGATGGGCTTGCTACCACTGGTAGCCCGCCAAGCCGCTCCGCCAGGGCGTGAGCATCCGGGTCTGCTGCATTGGCGGCCATCACCTGCGACTGGTTATAAAGCCCCTCTGGGGCATTACCAGTCTCAGAAATCTGGTATCCCATCCCCTTGAGCGCTTCCGCCACATTACCTGCCAGCCCCGTTACTGTGGAAGCATTTAACACAAGAACCTGTTTTTCCGGGTTGACAGGTTTTTCCTCCGGTTTACTTGTTGGTGCTGGTTGTTTTGCAGGTGCTTCATTCCCCAATAACGTGGTGAAATATTTACGCACCTCGGCGGGATCTACCGTCACCACGGATTCACCATAGTCACCCACACCATCAATCGACGTCACCGGGATAGTGTTGAACTTCACATTGCCGCCTGCCAAGTTTTGCATATGGGTGGCCAGCTGCATGACATCCCAATCCTTATCGATAGTGACCGACCGCGTGACCGCACTGCCTAATCCGGCTAACTTAGCCGGAGACGTTAACGTACCGGTCGAAAGAACTTTCGACACCAGGGATGCCATATACGCCTGTTGCCGCACAATCCGATCAAGATCCCCTCGGGGTAAACCATGCCGCTGTCGCACAAACGCAAGGCCCGTAGCCCCCGTCAAGGTTTGCTTGCCCGCTGGGAAATCCGCACCAGAAAACTCATCTTTTGTTGCCTCCTTCAGACACACTTCCACGCCGCCCACAGCGTCGGTAAGCAACACGAAACCCAACAACCCAACCTCGGCATAGTGGTCGACCGTGATCCCACTTAACTCGTGAATCGCCTTAATCAGGCCTTTCCGGCCCGCATCCTTAGCCTTCTCCTCCAACTCCGGGCCGTTCTGTTGCCCAGACTGAAGCAGCCGCTCCTTTCTCCTCCGCCTTATAAGCCGAATACACGCCATTAATCTTGGTGTTCCCAGCAACCTGGTCATGAATGTAGGTGTCGCGGGGGATGGAGATTGCGGTAGCCGACTTCCCATCGTTAGGGATACGAATCACCATGATGGTGTCCGTGTTATCAGCTTCCTCATCACCAGCATGGAGCAGCTCAATCTCTTGGGGGGTAAGCGGGTTCCCTTGGGCGTCACTACGCGAATCGTTACCCACCATCAAAATATCAATCGCACCATCAAGTGCATCAGTTAACCCAGCGGCCCCTAAATCCAACGAACCGGCACTAGCAATATTGCTTTGCACTCGGCCAATGGCGAAATAACCAACCCCAGAGACAACAAGCACTAGGGCAGATATAAATGACACCAAGGCTTTCACAGCAGTATGACCCTGTTGTAACGTGTCAGGGCCATACCTTGATGGTGTGCGAATAGGACGATTACGTCGAGTTTTGGAACCCATAGTGCTTCCGATACTCCTTTAAGGGGTAACTAGAAAACAGTTAAAGTGAATACAAGAATAACCTGTCATCGCCTGAGAAACACCTTGATGGGGTCGCGTAGAACTGCTTTTGGGGGCAAGCACGCCACGCACAGTAGAATCAGGCAGGTGGATAACAGCGATAAACAAGATAGCACTCAACCTGCCACCCAAACTGGCGACACCCCCCACATTCAAACCCACAATAATATGGCGCATAATGGCATAACACATGGTGAAGCGACTTGCAGCAATCCATCACATAGCGATAGCGCAACACCTAATAACGCCCCCGTTCAGACACCAATGAGTGACACAGTCGTCACCGATAAGCTCAGCACCAAAGCGGAAAACTCATCACCACGGTTGGCAGTCATCACCGTGACCTACTCCCCAGGCAAATACCTCACCGAGTTCCTTTGACTCCATCCCCCACTGCCACCACCCTACCCACCCAGGTGTACCTAGCCGACAACGGTTCCACCGATGGCGCCCCAGAACAAGCGGCACGCAATAATGACACCGTAGAATTCCTTCCTACCGGAAATGTGGGCTATGGCACGGCCATTAATATTGCAGTCCGCCATATCATTCCCCGCATCGAATCCGGTGAAATTCATCCCTGAATTCTTCGTCATCGCCAACCCCGATGTGGTATTCGGACCCTGGCAGCATCGACGAGCTCATCAACTGCGCCCATAGATGGCCGAACGCCGCAGACGTGGGACCATATATTCGACAGGAAGACGGTTCCGCCTATCCTTCGGCACGCGCCATCCCCACCTTGAGCAATGGGATTGGTCACGCATTACTTTCCGGAATCTGGCCCAATAATCCCTGGTCAAAGGCGTATCGCGATAATGCAGTGATGGACAAGGAGCGGGTAGCTGGCTGGCTGTCTGGCTCAGTGTCTTTTGGTGCGGTGGGACGCATTCTGCCGCATCGGAGGGTTTGACGAGCGATACTTCATGTACATGGAGGACGTGGATTTAGGCGACCGGTTTGGGCGCGCCGGGTTTACCAACGTATTGTGCCCCACGGCACAAATTACGCATGCGGTGGGACATTCTGCCGGAAAACATCCAGAGAGTATGCTACCTGCGCATCATGAGTCGGCGTATCGGTTTCAGGCGGATAGGCATCCGCGCTGGTGGCAGGCCCCTATTCGTGCAATGTTATGGATTGGGCTAAAGATCCGATCGGTGGTTGTGGTGGGCTTTACTAAAATGAAAAAATAATTGGTGCTCAATGATTTGTACTGGAGGAACCGATAGTGACCGAAAATAGCATTGATGCTGTGGTGTTGGTGGGTGGTAAAGGCACCCGATTGCGACCACTGACAGTGTCAACTCCGAAGCCCATGCTACCGACGGCTGGCGTGCCGTTTCTGATGCATTTGTTGGCCCGTATCAAAGCAGCCGGGATTGAACATGTGGTATTGAGCACATCGTTTAAGGCAGAGGTATTTGAAGAATATTTCGGTACAGGGGAGTCGCTGGGCCTGGATATCGAGTACGTGGTTGAGGACGAGGCGCTGGGTACCGGGGGCGGTATTCGTAACGTGTACGACCGGCTGCGGGGCGATACCACCATGGTGTTCAATGGGGATGTGTTGGGGGGCACAGACCTGACCGGCATTTTGCAGGCGCATGAGGCTAATGATGCGGATGTGACATTGCATTTGGTGCAGGTGGGAAATCCACGGGCGTTCGGTTGTGTCCCTACGGATGCAACCGGGCGAGTGCTGGCGTTTTTGGAGAAAACGGAGGATCCGCCAACAAATCAGATCAATGCTGGCTGCTATGTGTTCCGTCGGGAGCTCATCGCCGATATTCCGGCGGGTCGAGTGGTTTCGGTTGAGCGCGAGACATTCCCGAAGCTCTTGGAAGACGGCTATGCGGTGTATGGCTATGTTGATAATGCCTATTGGCGGGACATGGGTACCCCCGGCGACTTCGTGCGGGGCAGCTCCGATTTGGTGCGGGGCATCGCGCCATCACCGTTATTGGTGGGCCGCACTGGCGAATCGCTTGTCGACGAGTCGGCGTTGGTGAAAGATGGAACGTTGCTGTTGGGCGGCACGGTCATTGGTCGGGGCACTGAAGTGGGGGCAGGCTGTCGACTGGATGATGTTGTGGTGTTTGATGGGGTGACAATCGAACCAGGTGCGGTGCTGGAAGACTCCATCATTGGGCATGGGGTTCGGATTGGGGCGAATGCTCGAATCAAGAATTGCGTCATTGGCGAAGGGGCACATATTGGGGCCCGATGCGAGCTTCGGGATGGGCTGCGGGTGTGGCCTGGGGTAAAAATTCCGGATAATGGGATTCGTTTCAGCTCTGACGCGTAGATAAGTAGTATACTTGATAATGGCCGCTGGTATAGGGCGGCCATTTTTATCTGATTTTTTAGTGTTTTTCCCTAGTCGAGGTCTGCATGCATATTTTTTCTCGATGCAACCCATAATTGTTGCTCTAGCGTTATAAACCGGGGGTGAAGCACAATATATAGTACCCCCATGAAAATTACCATCATGGGACACAGTGTTATTTGTGTTACTAATGTGGTTTTTGTCTTGGGAAAATGACACCAATGAAAGAAAATTCATGCCATTGGGCTTGACTTGACATGTAGTGTGTTGTTCACTTGAAAGCAGGTCCTTTATTATTACAGTTTGATGACGGGAGTGGCTGCTACCGGCGGTTTTTATAGAATTACGGTAGATTTAAGGCAATTCTTAGCGTTATATAATTGTATTTTAAGGAATTATTGTTCACGGCTTTTACCTTTGGTAAAGGCATAAAACATAAAACAACGAGAGGAGTGTGGCGTGGACTATAAGGCTAGTAACTCCGCGCCTCGCACTCGGTCAGGGCGCAGCATGTCTCTTGATGACTTGTTTGGTGCAGCCGAACAGGAGTGGCAAGAGCAGGCGCTATGTGCCCAGACCGATCCAGAAGCATTCTTCCCTGAAAAAGGCGGGTCCACACGTGAGGCAAAGCGTATTTGCCAAGCGTGTGCCGTTCGGGACGAATGCTTGGAGTACGCTTTACTCAATGACGAACGCTTCGGTATCTGGGGCGGTCTGTCGGAGCGTGAGCGGCGCCGTCTAAAGCGAGATATCGGTTAATTGCTCTTAACCAAAGGAGGTAGCACCCCACAGGGTATTGCCGAATGAAAACACAAAGACCAGCCTCATCCTTATAGGTGGGGCTGGTCTTTGTCCGAGAACCGGCCTAATCAGATCGGAAATGGGGATCAATATCCTCAGGGCTGATACCCAAGTATTGTGCCACTAACTGGGTGAGCACAATTGTTAAGAGCTCTTGCCGTTCCTTAGCGCCTCGCACCCGCTGCTCAATAGGCATGCGAAAAATCACAATCCTAGCCCGAGTCGGATGCCCATGAACATCAATACCTGCCTGAATAATCCGACCAAGCGGTACCGGGCCATCAACCACGACCTCGGGCGGAAACGAATCCCAATCCATATTCAGGCGCATCCGGGGAATCGTATCGACCGCAATGTCAAGAGATTCAAGCTCTACGGTGAACTGCTGCTGAATGGGAGCGTAAGCCTCCAACACCGCGGCGTCGAAAAGCTCAGGTCGCCTGCGGTAACGGGGGATTTTCGTCGGCATGAGTGGGCCACGTACCCCGCGACCGTGCCGATCACGACGATCATTCATAATGGTTAAGCCTAAACCGCCCTGCCCACTTTGGGGGCAAAGGGCACGCCGAAAATCGGGGTGGTACCAAAATGGTCACCCAAATCGGTCTAAACTCTGACACGTGAATCAATTTCGTCGTTGCTCTCGCCCCGGCTGCGGCCAGCCTGCCGTAGCGACGCTCACCCTATGCGTACGCCCAATCAACCGCCCAGCATAGGTCCCCTCAAAAGGCAATGACGACCCCCACAGCTGGGATTTATGTGCCGAACACGCCGAAAAAATCACCACCCCCATGGGTTGGAGGCTTATTCGCGTTCCCTCCATCGAAGACGATGAAGATCTCATGGCGCTGGTCGACGTTGTTGCAGAGACCACTCACCACTACACCCCATTTGAGGGAATGCGCACCGGTGCTAAAGCCGAAATGCCACCCCCGGATTTCGGTAGTGCCGCTCCCAATGCCCCATTCGGGCATAAACCAGAAGAATATGTTCCTAACCATCCGGCACACCGTGGTGGGAAAAAGCCCACGCAACGAGGCCATTTGACCATTGTTCCCGACGCCGAAGAACCGGACGATGAACCAACCGATGACCCCGATTCCGACACAGATACCACTTTCAAGTAATTCTTTTCGCAATCAGTGGGTAGAATTGGCTAAGTTTGACTCCACTAAAAAGAGAAGGCTTGAGGGATGCGTTCACGCGAAGAAGTGACCGACGTGATTAAAGCGTACGATGTGCGCGGAATCGTAGGGGAATCCATTACCCCCGAACTTATTACTGATGTAGGTGCAGCCTTCGGCCGCCTCATGCGTAAAGAAGAAGCCCACACCATTGCCATCGGCCATGACATGCGGCCCAGCTCACCTGAACTGGCCAGAGCATTCGCCGATGGCGTGCTTTCCCAAGGAATGGACGTGATATTCCTCGGGCTCACCAGCACCGACCAACTGTATTTCGTCTCCGGGGATCGGGATATTCCCGGTGCCATGTTCACCGCCTCCCACAACCCCGCGGAATATAACGGCATCAAAATGTGCCGGTCCGGCGCCCGCCCAGTTGGACAAGAAACCGGCCTTGCCGACATTGTCACCAACCTGGTGGAAAAAATCCCCACCTACCACGGGCATCCCGGTGAGCTTACCGAAGCAGATACTCTAGCTGACTATGCAGCCTTCCTGCGGAAACTTGTGCCACTCGACGATATTCGGCCGCTGAAAGTGGCGGTCGACGCCGCCAACGGCATGGCTGGTCACACCGTGCCCGAAGTTTTTGCCGGTTTGCCAGTCACAATCGAACCCCTATATTTCGAATTGGATGGCACCTTCCCCTAACCACGAGGCCAACCCCCTGGACCCCAAGAACCTGGTAGATCTGCAAAAATTCGTCAAAGAGACCGGTGCCGACATTGGTCTCGCCTTCGACGGTGACGCTGACAGGTGCTTCGTCGTCGATGAAAAACGGTGATCCGGTGAGCCCCTCGGCTATTTGCGCCTTAATAGCTGAGCGCTACCTCAGAAGCACCCTGAGGCCACCATTATTCATAACCTCATCACCTCGAAAGCGGTGCCGGAAGTGATTGCCGAAAACGGTGGCACTGCGGTCCGTACCCGGGTGGGGCACTCCTTTATTAAGTCCCAAATGGCAGAAACCCATGCCGTGTTCGGTGGTGAGCACTCCGCCCACTATTATTTCTCCGAATTCTTTAACGCAGATTCTGGCATCCTGGCGGCCATGCACATTTTGGCTGCTCTGGGCAACCAAGAGAAGCCGTTAAGCAAACTCATGGCTAGCTATGAGCGTTACGAATCCTCCGGCGAAATCAATACCCGGTTGGAATCCCAGGAAGAGCAACAAGAACGCACCCAGGCCGTTCTCGATGCTTTTGCAGACCGGACGGAAAACGTGGACACGCTCGATGGGGTTACCGTGCAGCTTCAAGACACCCCGGCTTGGTTCAGTGTGCGGGCTAGTAACACCGAACCATTGTTGCGGCTCAATGTAGAGGCCCCCACCAAAGATGAGGTAACAGCGCTCGTCACTGAAATTCTCGACATTATCCGCAAGTAAAAACTTCCGTAGGATAGTCAAGTATGAGCAATGGATACGATCCTCTTGCAGTGGCATTCTACGATATCGCCCACGAAGGGGCCCAGGTCAGGGCCATAGCGGGGGCGATCGAAGCAAGTTTACAACCCCAGCATGATGAATTCGGGGTGGAAATCCCTGGACTTGCCTCCCTTGCTGGCGTGCGTGCCCGAAGCATTGTGGTGCTCTGCGCTGATAACCTCAGTTACCGCTGCGCGCAATTAGCAGCCAGCCTGACCCAACCCTTGCCGGTGGCCTTGGTTATCGCCGAGACCATCCCCGGCTATCTCGGTGCGCTTGACGTGCTCATCGTGGTGAGCGAAAAAGGCGAAGATGCCGCCATTAGCCGTGCCATCTCCCAATCGGTGAGCCGGGGTATCACCACCGTGTTGGTATGCCCAGGTGACTGCCCCATGGCTAGTGATGCTCCCCGAGGCACAATCATTGTGCCCCATTTGCCTAATGCCTTAGGGCCCAGTCCAATTCGCAGCGTGGTGTCCGTGCTGGCGGTGTTGGAACTTGCCGACCTTGACCCCCTGCTCGTGGTGCAAAAACTTACCGATTGGGCGGAGGAAATCGACAAAGAGCTGGCGTCATGTTCCCCCGAGCGGGACGAAACCGTGAACCCGGCGCGGGAACTCGCTGCTATCAGTGGTTCTCTGGTCCACTGTTCCGATAGCGTGCCGGGGGTGGCGTTGGCATCATTGGTGTCTACTGTGGGCGATGCGGGGTCGGGTCAGCGCTAGTTTGTCTCTCGCTGAGCTTGCTGGCGCTTCTCGCTATTATCAAGGCTCGCATCGTGATATTTTTTACGACCCACTCCTTGACGATGACGGTTCGGTGGGGTTGCCGCTCAAGCCCATAGTGTGGTGTGCTGCGGATGCGGATGTGCCGGGGTTGCCGGGTGCCATTGCTGTAACCAGTGTTTCGCATAGTGTGCCGGTGAGCGTGTTGCGGGTCTTAGCCCGGGCATTTGCCGCTACTGTGTTTTTCGCGACAGAGTAGCGAAACCACTGGTTATCAATGCGTGGTTTGTGCGGTGGTTTCGTGTTAGCGCTGGGAGTGTCTTCGTTCTGGCGCGCATTGGTCTGACGGGTGCATGGCGTTGCCGGTGGGTGCCGTTATGAGTGGGTGTTTCTTCACAGATTATCTCTGTATCAATTTTTAATAACTATTGGCAGAAAGGCTGATATGTTCTCTCTCAATCCGAGTCTCCAGTCGTATTCGTGGGGGTCGAAAACCCTCATTGCTGATCTGCGGGGGGAGGAATCACCGACACAGCACCCTCAGGCAGAACTGTGGTATGGCGCATCCAGCGGCCCCAGCGGATATTGCTGGGGTACCGTTGACGGATATTATTGCGGCGGACCCGGATCGGGAATTGGGTGCTGAGGTACGGGCTCGGTTTGGGGATCGTTTGCCGTTTTTGCTGAAGATTTTGGCGGTGGCGGAGCCGTTGTCGTTGCAGGCGCATCCGTCGTTAGCACAGGCGCAGGAGGGGTTTCGGCGTGAGAACGCTCAGGGCATTGATGTGCGGGCGGGGAATCGGAATTACCGCGATGATAATCATAAGCCGGAACTTATTGTTGCTTTGACACCATTTCATGCGATGGCTGGTTTCCGGCCGCTAGCTGCGACTTTGGAATTATTCGCTGCGCTTGATTGCCCATCACTTGCCCGGTATGTTGGGATGATTGATTCCACTGGTGAAGAAGCTGTTAATCTGCGGATGCTGTTTACTACGTGGATTACTATTCCGGCGGCGGTGCGGAAGCAATTGATTGATGACATAATTGTTGCGGCCAAGCGAGTAGTGGCAGAGGAGAGCATCGCCGGGTGGCGGCGAGAGACGCTGGCGAACATTATTGAGTTGGATACGCATTATCCCGGTGATGTTGGGGTCTTGGGGGCATTGCTGCTGAATTATGTGAGGTTGGAGCCTGGGGAGGGCATTTATCTGGATGCCGGTAACCTCCATGCGTATTGTCGAGGCTTGGGCGTGGAGGTGATGGCCAATTCCGATAATGTGCTTCGGGGTGGGTTGACCGCGAAGCATGTGGATGCCGGAGTTGGCGCGGGTATTGCGGTTTACTTCGTTGGCGAATCCGCGCACGTCGAGTGACGCTGGTTGGTTTGAGGTGCCGGTTGAGGAGTTCGACATGCGCATGGTCGAGGCGACTGAGGAGTCGCCGTGGTCAGCGCAGATTCCTGGGCCGCGGTGGTGTTGTGCACCGCGGGTCAAGTAACGGTGACGGTGGGGTCGGCTACTCCAGGTGCTGCGACCCACGGAAGCTGTGTGGATTTCGGCAGCGGAAGAACCGATGGTGCAGGTTACCGGCGCCGGTCAGGCATTTGTGGTGGGGGTGGGTGCCAGCTTGTCGACGCCTTAAAGTTGCGGATCTATTCGTTGTGGGTCTGCCATGGTGGTGTATGCCTGGTTGGTAGCATCACCAGGGATCACCCCTGGGAGTAGGGGGCATGTTGGGGATGTGGTGCGGTTGTGGGGGAGGGAGTTTGGGTGGGCTCCGGCGCCCGTTCCCGTTCGGCTTTATGGGGGCTTCAGTGCTGGATGTTGTTGTGGGCGAGGATGAGGTTGTTGCCGGGGTGGTGGAGGTCGGAGGAGTGGTAGTGGAGGGGTTGGGGTGGTCTCTAGTGTCGCCTAGGAGCGGCGGTGGCGGTGCAGGATGGATGCAGGGGGACATTCTCAGCGGTGATGGGTGGGACGAAGGTGTTTACGTTGCCAGAAGTATTTTTTGGCTGGTTGCCCCGGTCAGGGGCAACATATGCGCGTGGTGGTAGCAGTGGATCACGTTTGATATCATTAGGTTGCTCGGTTGGTTGAGTGATTGTATGTATCACTATCGTCCTGGTTATTAGGTGTTTTTCGCGGTTGCCCCAGAAGAGTTGGGGGTAGGTACTGGTAGGGGGTATTGCGGGGTTGGTGCCGCTCATTGCGGCAGGAACAGGGCTATCACTTGTGATAGCTGCTACAACTCCAGCATCGCTGGCGGTTTGGCTGCCGTTTTGGACAACACCGAGTTGCCATACGCCAAGGCCAATCACCACAGCACCAGCAAAAACCGCAGGAGACGAACGCAAAGAAGCGACTGGTTGTTTTGTCGCTGCTCATTCAGTACCTCCGGCTTCGGTAGCCTGTTTACGTAGTGTATTTGGCGCTTGTGGTAGCGCGCCATAGGGTCAGTCATTGACCTTAACACAAACGTTATATAGGCGGGGCAAAGCTATTGAATTGTGGGAGTGAAAATAGCGTAAGAAATTCTTTTCGGAGGTTTTTGATGATTTCCGTGGAAAGGCTCGGCAGAATCCTCTAAGTAGCTGTATAAATGGCCTTAGGGATCTCTAGGGTGCCAAGTGGCACAGTCCTTAAGATACGATGCAGGAAGTGAATAATCGCACAATCGAGAATTTTCTTCCTCGGTGTGTCACAAAATGAATATAAACATGGTGAGAAAGCGATAACGATATGAGTACATGGGATATCGAAATTTTTAGCCGTGAGGCTAACACTGATTTTTTGGATGAGCTGGCAACTCTTGATGACGAAGATATTGTGGAGGCCGTGGAGGATAGCTGCAAGCTGGTGCTCAGCTCTACGAGGCTTTCGGCAGAGGAACAAGAAAATGGGCTTTGTGCGGCAACAATTGCGGCGATTTGGGCAGGGGCACCGTTTTCTGCCAGTGAGGTTGCAGATGAGTACCCATTCTTGCGGGAATTAGTGGGGCATATTTCGGAAGAGCTCAGTGAGGCGGCTAGTACGGTGTTGGAAGCTGCCAGAGACGAGACGGAAGAAGATTCAGATCTGGATATTGAACCGTTCATCGAGGCATTGGAATGATGTTGTAGCGTTTCAATTTTTGATGTTTGGGCTTACTAGCGTATTGGTGGCTTATGACGTGTGATACATAGTGAATAAGCCACGATCTACCCCCTCGAAAGGGGGTAATGTTGGTTTTTTAGAGGTTTTTCATGCCCGGGTTATTGTGGAACGGCATGCCTAAATCCGGTCAGCTATAGTGAGTCACGTTAACCGCTACTCAACCACCGTCAAGGAGTCCGCATGACGTTTGATTACAAAGTTGCCGACCTATCTCTTGCTGAGCTTGGTCGCCATCAAATCCGCTTGGCTGAATATGAAATGCCTGGCCTGATGCAACTACGCGCCGAATATGCCGATGAACAGCCACTTCGAGGCGCGCGTATTGCTGGATCTATCCATATGACTGTACAAACTGCGGTCCTCATTGAAACGCTCGTAGCACTTGGGGCAGAAGTGCGCTGGGCTTCATGTAATATCTTCTCCACCCAAGATGAGGCTGCCGCCGCAGTTGTGGTGGGGAAAGATGGTACCCCCGATAACCCCGCTGGTGTACCGGTTTTTGCCTGGAAAGGTGAAACCTCGCCCGAGTATTGGTGGTGCATTAACCAGATTTTTAGTTGGGGTGATGGCGTGTACCCCAACATGATTCTTGATGATGGTGGTGACGCCACCATGGCTGTCATCCGCGGGAAGCAATGGGAGGAAGCAGGCTTTGTTCCTGCCACCGAAATGGGCCACTCCGACGAATTTATTGCTTTCAAAGACACCCTTCGGAATGTGCTTGCTACCGAAGGTCCCAAATGGGCCACCATCGCCGAAACGGTGAAGGGGGTCACTGAAGAAACCACCACTGGCGTGCATCGCCTCTATCACTTCGCCGAAGAAGGCGTATTGCCCTTCCCCGCTATGAACGTCAATGATGCGGTGACGAAGTCTAAATTCGACAATAAATACGGCACCAGGCATTCGCTCATTGATGGTATTAACCGGGCCACCGATATGCTCATGGGTGGAAAAAACGTTTTGATCTGCGGATATGGCGATGTGGGCAAAGGATGTGCCGAGGCAATGGCGGGTCAGGGAGCTCGGGTGAAAGTGACCGAAGCCGATCCAATTAATGCCCTCCAGGCCCTCATGGATGGTTTCCCAGTGGTCACGGTTGACACCGCTATCCGTGATGCTGACCTTGTGATCACTGCTACCGGGAACCTTGGCATTATCACATTTGAACAGATGCTAGAAATGAAAGACCATGCGGTGCTGGGCAACATTGGTCACTTTGATAATGAAATCGACATGGCGTCCTTGTTGCACCGTGATGATGTCACACGGGTGAATATTAAACCCCAGGTAGATGAGTTTCATCTTCCAAACGGGCGCGCAATTATTGTGCTTTCAGAAGGTCGCCTGTTGAATCTTGGTAACGCTACCGGGCACCCCAGTTTTGTCATGTCGAATTCCCTTTGCGGATCAGACCATCGCCCAGATTGAGCTGTTCCACAACGATGGGCAATACCAGAACGAGGTGTACCGTCTGCCAAAGATTTTGACGAGAAGGTGGCCCTGAATCCATGTGGAGGCCTTTAGGGCGGAAATTACCGAGCTCACGAAGGAACAGGCCGAGTACATTGGGGTTGACGTGGCGGGCCCCTACAAGCCAGAACACTATCGGTACTAAACAGCACCTTGTGATGTGAGGAGGGCCGGGCGGGACCCACAGCACTATCCCTGCCACGGGCCTCGCCCATCCTATGTGCTGTGCGATTGAGGGGGAAAGCCATTCCCGTTGCCAAAAGCTCCACTTTCCCAATATGACTGTTGCTGTTCGCATGGTCCCAACCGGAAAGGGAGCTTAGGCAGTTGCGCGACCCTCATTGCGTCCTCTCACGCTGCGGGAGTCACGTGGGCGTTGTAGCCAACGCGCATGGAACACACAACCACGCAACGAGGCCGTGGAAGTGGTAAAGCTCCAGTTTTCATTTCAAGCTCCGCTAGATCGGTGGTTTGTGGCCTAAAGTGGAGCTTTCGTCAATGAGCGCGACGATCTGTATGGCCACGAGCTGCATCGCGAATCAATGCAAAAGCTCCACTTTCGATCCAATCCCACAAAGCCTGGGGCACGCGCGACCAGAAGTGGAGCTTTCACCTTTGAAACCCAGCCCAGCAGTTGAGGGCAATAACCCTGCATTTTCATTACATTGTGTGGAGAAACCAGGCAGGCTAGCTGGTGGGTTGGTGATGAGTCGTAATGATCCGAGCGGGTTCTCGCGGCTTTTTCGTTTCTAGCCCAGTGGCTCGGCGCACAAGCGTGAGCATCATAAATGTTTATGAATACTGCGGGCATGTCGTGATAGAAAACATGATTATTGCCATTGAAGGGATTGACGGCGCCGGCAAAACCACGCTCCTTGCCACACTTCGGGAACAGCTACACGCAGAGGTCATTGCGTTTCCCCGTTACGAAACATCCATTCATGCTCAATTGGTGCGGCGGGCGCTATACCAACAGATGGGGGATCTCACCGATTCGGCCTATGCCATGGCTACGCTGTTTGCCTTGGACCGCTATGAGGCACGCGAATTATTGCACCCGTTTGTCGCATCAAATGCTTTGGTGGTTTTGGACCGGTATGTGGCATCAAACGCGGCTTATTCATGGGCTCGTACAGGGGACGAAACCATCATTGACTGGGTGGCTGAATTGGAATTCAACACGTTGGGGGTGCCCCGCCCGGACCTTCAAGTATTTCTCAACACTACACCCGATATTGCTGGTCAACGCGCGATAGATCGGGAACAATCGGACAGCAGTCGGGCGCGGGATAGTTATGAATCTGATCGGATGTTGCAGCAGCGTACGGCCGATGCGTATGGTCAATTGGTCGCGCAAAATTGGCAATCGCCGTGGCTTATCGTAGAGCCAGAAGCAGGTTACCTGCACGTCGCTGATCGTATCACTGCTGCTCTACAGTAGTATAGGTTGTGAAATTACTAGTTTTAGCTGTTTGTATTGTCGAGGGTGGAGGAAATCTTGACACAGAAAGTTCTCGTTGTTGATGATGATCCAGCAATCTCAGAAATGTTAACCCTGGTGCTGAGTACCGAAGGGTTTGCCTCGGTCGTAGTCAATGATGGCGGGCAGGCCGTGGAGGTATTCCAGCGGGAAAACCCTGACTTAGTGTTGCTTGATCTTATGCTGCCTGGCATGAATGGCATCGACATTTGTCGTGCTATTCGCCAGGAGTCCACCGTGCCCATTGTGATGCTGACGGCTAAGACCGACACCGTTGATGTGGTGCTGGGGCTGGAATCAGGGGCGGATGATTATATTCCGAAACCATTTAAGCCGAAAGAACTAGTAGCCAGGGTTCGGGCACGGCTACGGCGTAGCGATGAATCCTCCACCGACAGCATGGAGGTAGGGGATTTACTCATTGATGTTCCGGGGCATTCGGTTTCCCGGGATGGGGAAGAAATCTCCCTCACCCCATTGGAATTCGATCTGCTCCATGAGTTGGCTAGCAAACCAGGGCAAGATTTCACCAGGGAAGAACTACTACAGCGAGTGTGGGGGTACCGAAATGCCTCCGACACCCGTCTGGTGAATGTGCATGTGCAGCGATTGCGTGCCAAGATTGAAAAAGATCCCGAAAAACCACAGATCGTGCTCACTGTCCGGGGAGTGGGCTATAAGACCGGGGAGTAGCCAAGATTTTTAGTTCCCTGACCGAGCTGCTTAATAAAGCACGCAGCGCCGTTTTGCACCGATGGCGTACCTCTCTGCAATTTCAGGTGATTGGTTCCGTCTTTGTCGCTTGTGCTCTCGTCATGATTGCGCTGGCCCACATTTTGGTGTCGATTGTGACGCAACGACTCATTGACGCCAAGGTTGATGTTGCCAAGACCGAGATTGACCGTGCCCGAGTGACCGTGGAACAGCAATTAAGTGCCACCTCCATGTCGTCAAGCACGCAGGTGCGCATTAATTCGGCCAGGGCGGCCCTCACCGCGCGTTCGAATGGGAGCTCGGATTCTCAGGCAGTCTATGAGCCCATTTTGGTGGTGGATTCGCCTGGCGATGCCATCATCAAGGCGCCAGAGAATGCGCAGATTCCGGATCGTCTACGTAGCTTCGTCAGTCAGGGGCAGGTTGCGTACCAGTTTGCCACCCCTACCAGGGAAGATAACTCTACCTATAAGGCAATCATTATTGGTACGCCCACCAAGGCGGATATCCCGCATCTCCAGGTGTATTTAGTGCTATCCATGGAGAGCGAGCAAGCCACATTATCGCTGCTGCGCGGCGTGTTTACTACGGCGGCGATTACCTTGGCGGTGCTGCTGGTGGCGATCACCTGGTTGCTCACACAGCAGGTCATTACCCCAGTGCGATCCGCTAGCCGAATTGCCGAGCGGTTCGCAGCGGGGCATTTACGTGAGCGCATGGGGGTTGACGGTGAACATGAGATGGCCCGGTTGGCCATGAGCTTTAACGCTATGGCAGAGTCCTTATCGAAGCAGATTAATCAATTGCAGGAGTTTGGTAATCTGCAACGCCAGTTCACCTCCGACGTGTCCCATGAGTTACGCACCCCCCTCACAACGGTCCGCATGGCCGCCGACCTCATCAACGATAATTCCGAGGAACTCAACTGGCGCTGCAGCGAGCGAGCGAGCTCATGGTGCGGAATTAGACAAATTTGAATCCCTGCTCAATGACCTGTTGGAGATTTCTCGCCACGATGCTGGTGTTGCTGACCTGGCGGAATCCTCGATTGATATGCGCAGTTGCGTCACTTCAGTACGGGATCAAACCGACCATTTGGCCCAGGAACTGAATGTGCTTGTCACATTGAATATGCCAGACGAACCGGTCATGATTACTGGTGACCGTCGGCGTATTGAGCGGATTCTGCGCAATCTGCTGGCCAACGCTATCGACCATTCGGAGGGGAAACCCGGTCGACGTGACTTTTGGCCAGCAACACCGAGGCCTATCGGTGACAGTCATCGACCATGGTGTCGGGCTGAAGCCGAGGCAGGAAGACCTGGTGTTTAACCGGTTCTGGCGGGCGGATCCCTCCCGGGTGCGTCATTCCGGCGGCACTGGGTTGGGGTTGGCAATTTCGCACGAGGATGCACTGCTGCACGGCGGCTCCCTGTCAGCCGTCGGCAAGCCAGGTGTTGGTTCACGCCCGCCTAACGCTGCCGATTACCCCAACCAGCGCTACGAGGAAGACCCATTGCCGTTGGCTCTGCCGTCGCAGATCCTAGACGAAGACACCGTGGAATATGATGTGCGCGCCGAATTCGAAGCCGATGACGATGGCGTGGTAGCAAACTGGGCAGAGCTGATTGAGCAAAACGTTACCCGCTCCAAGCATCGGCTTGACGACGTGGGACCCAAGGATCCGATTTACCCCATCAGTGGCGGAAATTCCGGCAATCCCGGCAGGCATCGGGGAGAGACACCATGAACCGAATGAAGGCGTTAGTAGCAGTGCTGTCCGTGGCCATCCTGGTGTCTAGCTGCGCTTCTCTGCCGAACAGTTCGGAACCACAGTCTCTCAAACGGTTGGATAATCCTTCGTCCCAACAGGACCGGGCCCCATTTCCGGCGCGGAACCCTGACCTGTTGCTCCGCGACTTTTATGCAAACAGCGCTAACCCGCTCAAACAGTACGCGCAGGCCCGGAATTATCTCACTCCGGATGCCAATAACCAATGGAAGCCAGGTCCGGAAACCGTCATCATTGATCGCATTGGCATGAGCCGTAACAGTACCGCCGGGGCGGATCATGTTTCCTATACGGTCACCGGCACCATTGTCGGCACTTTGGGAGAGGGGTAATAGTACCCTCGTAACGAGGATTACCGCGGTTGTTACTTAGAGCGGCGGATGGTGAGTGGCGGATTGCGGAGCCCTGAACCAAGCCATTATTGAACGCACAGAATTGCGGAACCGCTACATCCCTAGAGACCTGTACTTTTTTGACCCCACCGGTATTACACTGTTCCTGACCGGAGGTGGATGTTTGCCGGTACAAACACCGCAGGACACAGCCCCGATTTCAGTTATTGGCTGGCCGTCGCCAATGCTGGCGCCTGGCGTCATGGATGAACTCCCCACCCGGCAGCCTATACCCGCACCAATAACGAGTGTCTACGAACTCACTGGACTGTCGAACTTGTCTGAGGCGGCCCGCAGGCGACTGGCTGCCCAACTGACCTGGACGCTTGCGCTTGCGGAGATTTCGGAACCGTTTTCGTTCTCCATCGATGGCGATCTGGTTCGTAACGATCGGAATAATCCCAAACTTCGGTCACATGACTTCCCCGGAATAGCACCCCAGCGCTTCCGGCACTTCTGCCGGTGTGCTTTACGCCTTGACCAACGGCAAAGCCTCCAGTATTTCCGACGGCAATGTGGTTGCAGTTCCGGGATTCCTTGGCACCAATGGTGGGATTGAATCTATGGATGTGGCCAGCCTGAACCATACCAATGTAGCGGCATCGGTGGTGATCACGAACGCAGAGAGGGGATAAAAATCCCAGCTCTACATGGGGGCCCGTTGATGGCGACTCCACCAAGATCCTCACCGCAGCCACCTTAACCAAGCCCACATTTGAAGCCAACCCCAGGCGGTATGGACCGTGATGGACGGAAATAAAGTCATGCGGGTTGCTCAAAGTTCAAGCAACAGCAGTATTTCTCAGACTGAGGTAGATACCTCAGAACTGGGAGAGAATCATGGCGACATATCAGTATTGCGGTTATCGCCCACCGGGGTGCAGGCCGCCTTCATCGTGGATGGTCGAGTGTATGTGGCCACGGTGGCTCGTCCAACCGCTGGGGATCGCAAATTAACCAATGTGCGCGAACTCATTCCAGCCATTGGGGACTCTGCCATCACGTTGGAATGGTCGGTGAATTCCACCCTATTGGTTGGCACGGTGAGCACGGACACCCCGGTGTGGCGTGCCGAAGTTGACGGTTCCTCCGCCATCCCATTATCTTCAGGCAATATTGTCGCCCCAGTGGTGGCGGTCCGTTCGAACTCATCAACGGTTTTCATTACAGACTCCCGTGCGGCGTTACAGCTTTCTACCTCTGGAAACTCCACCTATTGGCGGGAGGTTCCCGGTTTAGAAGGGGCCCGTAGCATCACCATTGTCCCTAGGTGACATGGGATTTTCCGATTATCTTGCCGCAGCACTGGAATTAGCGCTACCCAAAACATGCGCCGGTTGCGGGGCAGGTGGGGTGATTTTGTGTGCAACATGCCGGCAGGAATGGTCGATGGTTCCGAACCAAGCCTCGACTCGATTGACCCGGGATCCCGTGTGGTCTCGGTGTTTTGCGGGTGGGCGATACCATCATCAACCTGAAGGAGCGGGGCCGGGTTGATGTGATCCCATATTTGGGCGCGGTGATGCGGGTCGCCGTAGAATACTTGCAGGCCCGTGGGGAGGTGGATACGGATATCACCCTCGTGCCAGCCCCCACGAAAAAATCATCAGCCGCAGTCCGCGGCGGAGACGTAGTAACACGAGTATGCTATGCTTCAGGGCTTACTACAATTCCAGTGGCGCACCTGAGTGAAACCGGCAAAGACGCGGTTGGATTATCGGCCGCCGAACGGTGGCGTAATCGGTTGGGCGCGGTACAGATTGATGAGATAAAAGTGAAAAAACTTACTGGTCATGTGCTTGTTGTGGATGATGTGATTACAACGGGGGCTACGCTCAAAGCAACTATTATGGTGCTGACCAGCAGAGGGGTGAAGATACGTGGGGGATTGGGGTGATCGAACGCCTAACCTGAGAATAATCAGCATGGCGTGAAGGTTATGACCAGCGTATAATTGGGAGGTGGAAGTTTAACCCGCCACTTTTTTCAGTAAAGGTGAGTAATCCCACTCATCTTCTACTTAGGCGGCTGACACAGGAAGGTACGTGATTATGACCACGCCTGCTGGTAACGAGTCCCTGAACCCCGACTTCAAAGTGACCATTACTGGACGCAATGTTGAGGTTCCAGAGCACTTCGCGGAACGTGTCCATTCTAAACTTGCCAAAATCGCACGATTAGACCCGACGCTAACATTCTTCCATGTAGAGCTCCAACATGAGCGTAACCCGCGTCGTGCCGATGAAAGCGATCGCATCCAGATCACCGCCACCGGTAGGGGACACATTGCCCGGGCAGAGGCCAAAGAAGATTCCTTCTATGCCGCTCTCGAAACCGTCCTCTCCCGTATGGAGCGCTCACTGCGCAAGGTGAAGGAACGCCGTTCCATTTCCCTGTCTGGCCACCGTGCCCCCATCGGTACTGGCGAAGCGCTAAAGGCTTAGTCAAAGAGGCAGACAGCACAAGCTGCTGGTCTCCAAACACGACTGGCGACCCCTACGCCGACCAGGTGGAGGATGTTCTTGCCCGGTCAGGTGGTGCACGTCACCAAGGAACACGTTGCTCATCCCATGAGTGTGACGATGCTCTTTCCGAGATGGAGCTGGTCGGTCACGACTTTCACTCTTCATTAACCAGGAAAATAATCAACCGTCGGTCGGTATCGTCGTCACGCTTTCGACTATGGTTTGATCTCTATCGTGCCTGAATAACGGGTGACGGCACGCCGTCGACAAGTAATTTTGGACCCTAAACTGATAGTTTGGGTTCTTTCCTGTGCGCTTCTTAAGCGCAATGAAAAAGTTATGTCACGCGCTCAAAACAAGCAAAGGAAGACTCGTGTTTGGACTTTCCAAAGTGTCTGAATGGGGGAAGGCCGCAAGATTAAACGGCTGCAAAAAATTGCCGAAGAAGTGCTCGCACTTGAACCGGAAATGGCCGACCTCACCGACGAAGAACTGAAGGCGAAAACCGACGAATTTAAGGAGCGCATCGCCGACGGTGAAACTGTTGATGACCTACTCTACGAAGCCTTCGCAGTAGCCCGTGAAGCCTCGTACCGAGTGCTGGGTCAAAAACACTACCTTGTGCAGGTCATGGGTGGTGCAGCACTCCACTTCGGTGGTGTTGCCGAAATGCGCACCGGTGAAGGAAAAACCCTGACCTGTGTGCTGCCTGCCTACCTGAATGCCCTGGAAGGCAAGGGCGTGCATGTGGTTACCGTCAACGATTACTCCGGCCGCGTGACGCGGAATGGATGGGCGCGTCCACCGGTTCCTGGGTCTGAAAGTCGGCGTGATCCTGTCCAACATGACACCTGAAGAGCGTAAAACCGCCTACGATGCCGATATCACCTACGGCACCAATAACGAACTCGGCTTCGATTACCTTCGTGACAACATGGTGCACACCTTGTCCGAGCTTGTTCAGCGTGGCCACCACTATGCCATCGTCGACGAGGTGGACTCCATCCTCATCGACGAAGCCCGCACCCCACTCATCATTTCCGGCCCGGCCGATGGTCCATCGCAGCTCTACACCACCTTTGCGGCCTTAGCGCCCCGAATGCGCGAAGGTATTCACCATGAGGTTGATCACCGCAAAACGTACCGTTGCGTGAAGGAAGAAGGCGTCGAATTCGTCGAAAACCAGCTTGGTATCGAAAACCCGTATGCCCCAGAAAACTCGCAGCCGGTCAGCTACCTTAATAATGCCATCAAAGCGAAAGAACTATTCACCAAGCGACAAAGACTATATCGTGAGTAAAGGTGAGTCCTTATCGTCGATGACTTCACCGGTCGTGTCCTGAAGGCCGCCGCTACAACGAAGGTCATGCACCAGCTCATCGAGGCTAAAGAGGCGTGAAATCAAGAATGAAAACCAAAACCCTCGCCACCATCACGCTGCAAAACTACTTCCGGCTTTATGACAAACTTGCCGGCATGACCGGTACTGCCGAAACTGACGCTGCCGAGCTGCACCAAATTTACATAAGCTTTGATGTGATGCCGATTCTGACCAACAAAAAGCCGCAGCGGGAAGACATGACTGACCTGGTGTATAAAACCCAGGAAGCCAAATTCGCCGCGGTGGTGCAAGACATTGCGGAACGTGTGGCCAAGGGGCAGCCGGTTTTGGTGGGCACCACCTCTGTGGAGCGTTCGGAATACCTCTCCAAGCTGCTGCAACGCCGGCACATCAAACATAACGTTCTCAACGCTAAACTCCGAACAGGAAGCCCAAATCATCGCCCGTGCCGGTTTGCCCGGACAGGTGACCGTGGCCACCAACATGGCCGGTCGTGGTACCGACATCGTGGGGTGGTAACCCCGACATTATTGCCGACATCAACCTGCGCGAACGCGGCCTCGACCCCATCGAAACTCCTGAAGAGTACGAGGCAGCGTGGGATGAAGAGCTGGAAAAGGTGAAGGAAAAGGCCAAAAAGGAAGCCGAAAAGGTCCGCAAAGCTGGTGGGCTGTACTGTGCTTGGCACCGAACGCCACGAGTCCCGTCGCATTGACAACCAGCTGCGTGGTCGTTCCGGTCGTCAGGGTGACCCCGGGCTGACCCGTTTTTACCTGTCCATGCGTGATGACCTCATGGTGCGATTCGTTGGTCAAACCATGGAGAACATGATGAACCGGCTCAACGTCCCCGACGATGCGCCTATCGAAGCAAAAATGGTGACCAATTCCATCAAGGGTGCCCCAGGCCCAGGTGGAAAACCAAAACTTCGAATGGTGGAAAAACGTGCTCAAATACGACGAGGTCGCTGAATGAGCAAACGCAGGTGATCTATCGGAACGGCGCGAAATTCTCGAATCCGCCGACATTGCCGCCAACATCCAAGCCATGATTGACGAAACCATCACCGCCTACGTGCGTGGCGCCACCATGAACGGCTATGTGGAGGACTGGGATTTGGAATCCCTTTGGCATGCTCTGGAAACCCTGTACGGTCCCTCCATGACGGTTGAGGAGCTTATCGACGGCACCCAATTCGGTGCTGCTGGTGAGCTTTCCGCAGATGATCTGCTGGAGGCCGTCTTGCTTGATGCCCACACCCAATATGAACAGTTGGAAGAAGCCGTCACGTTGATCGGCGGCGAAGCCCAGATGCGTAATTTGAGCGTCAGGTGATTTTGCCCATACTGACCAAAAATGGCGTGAGCAATCTTTACGAAAATGGATTACCTGAAGGAAGGCATTGGCCTGCGTGCCATGGCGCAGCGGGATCCCCTTGGTGAGTACCAGAAAGAAGGCGGCGAAATGTTCGACGCCATGAAGGATGCCATCAAGGAAGAAACCGTGCGCAGTAGCGTCTCATGCTGCGCAAGCAATTCCCAGGCGCAAGCAGAAGCCATGGCAGCGGCAGCTGAGGAGGCCCAAGCGTAGCGTCATGGTGCTGTGGCTTATTGCGTCCATGCCAGCTGCAGCATGGGCAAAACCAAGCTGTTGCGCATAAAGCATATGAGGCATCTGCAGGGCCACGTCATATTCATGATTGTGGGTTGCACGTGGCCCTGCGGATTTTCGCGAGCGAATCATTGTCAGCATCAGGGGGCGCCGGGCCCTCAGCCACTGACCTTTGGCGGGCATTTTAGGCGGATCTCTTGTATCGGGAAGTGGGGCTTGTGAGTGGTGATGAACGTTGGCGAATGTGCCTTTCGGTCACGCTTTTACTCATCAGGCTGAGGGATGCCAGCATAGTTTTGGGATTACTTCCAATGGTTGCGGGAAACCCATGTGAACCTCATGGGTGGGAGGGGTTCGCAACACTGTGATGGATGGTGAATTGCTGCAAGTATGCCTTGTGCTTGCTTATGCCGGGCTTATGCTGAGTTCCGTAAGTCGCCATAGGCTCATCAGTGGTGTTGGGAAGATGAATTCCGTTTCCGGTAACTGGATAAGCGTTTTTGAAGTGCCGTGCATCATAATGATGCGGTGCTGCAAGATGGGTATAGAGGTATGTGGAGTCCTCGCACAGAGTCTGAAAGCTCCACTTCCGATTTGATTCTTGCCAAAACCGCTTATGTCGATTGGAAGTGGAGCTTTTGATCGCCCAGCCTATTCGCCACTAGTGGGATAGAAGACATGATGCTCAAAGTAGTGGTGGTTTGATGCGTAGCCGGACCGATTTGGGGCAGGAGGTGTGGACTACGGTGGGTCACGTGATCTGAAAGCTCCCCTTTTCCTGCACCTGGTTCACATTTGCGGCATCTTGGGGCAGAAGTGGAGCTTTTATCGGAGCCGAGCCAGCCGGAAACATCCACAAGCATGAGCAGGCGGCCGCGTGGACGGTGACGGCATCAGCGAGTGCCAGCAGAGGGCTGCAAAACCCCTGCGGCAGTGGGATATTTAGTGCCGATATACTAGATGACCCCAGAGTTCGCATTGTGAGTCTGGTATCTGTTGCAGATTTCACCAATTGGGCGGTGTAGGCGCGATGTTCGTTTCCTACGCTTACAGAGCCAAAGACATCAATGAGGAGGGACTGCGATGATTCTTTGCGTGTATTGAAGTGGAATGAGTTGATTTTGAAATTACGCCGTTGGGCGACAGCCCCATGGCGTAATCGAAAATTGATATGCCTACGTACTTGATTGGAATATAATTCGGCCTCGCAGTATGGTTGTTTGACGTAGACCAAAAGCACAGGACAGGGCAACTGTGACCAATGCGGTAGCAGTGTTCTAATATCAAAGGGAATAAGTTTTGGTTCGGCTGGTGGCATGGCTGCTTTTGTCGCAGGTAGCAGGACTTTAAGCACAGACAAACCCGGGATGGGCTCTAACATGAGTATCACTTTCTTTCTTTGTGATTCCCATGGCGGGCCGCCGAAGGTGACAGTGAGGGAATAAAATTCCGTCAAAGTTTCATGTTGGGGATGATTCGCTGCACAGGTTATGCAAGAATATACCCAGGACGTGCCACAATATATGTGGTACTTCAAATCTTAACGTAAATATTTCTCTGTGAGGTGAACAATAGCGGTGCGTGGTTTAATTATTGACTATGTGGGGGTGTTGGATGGTACTGATGAGGATCAGCGTCGGTGGCGCAACCTGTTAGAAACCGTCCGGCAGGTGGGTATTCCGACTGCTGTGTTATCGAATGATCCGGGTGGGCCGGCTGCCGATCCCATTCGGGTGTTAGGAAACTCAAGGCATAGTAGACGCGGTGCTATTGTCCGGTGAGATTGGGGCGGAGAAGCCTAGTAAGGAAGCATTCCAAGCAGCTGCGGACGCATTGGATTTACCAATGCGGGATTGCGTTATGGTTGATGATTCAATTTTGAATGTTCGTGGTGCGGTTGAGGCTGGTTTGGTGGGGGTGTATTACCAGCAGTTTGATCGAGCGATTGTGGAGATCACCGGGTTGTTGGATATTGAGGGTGAATTCTAGATGCGTGTATATGTGCCAGCAACTGTGGATATGCTCTGGCAGTTGAATGAGTCGGGGGAGTTGACCGCCAGGTCGGGTTATGGGTTTATGGTGACCCGGCTGTTCGGGATTTTTTATTGAGGGGAGGAAGAGGATTTCTGAATATGTTTTTGACGATGCTTCACGGGCATCGCTGCGGTTGCTTGCCACCGGTGAGGTGGAGAAGTTCCCGCATCGGCGGGTTGTGATCTCCATTGACGTGCCAGATTCTGCAGTGACGTACCGTCCGGAGCTGGGGGAGTCTGTGGTGTCGTTGGATCCTCCGACGTTTTCATTGCAGTCGGTTGCGGCGATTCATGTTGACGTGGAGTCAAGTGAGGCTGCCACGCAGAAAGCAATTGCGGTGATTGATGCCGCTGATTTAGGTGATGAGGGTGCAGGAGCCACAGTTGGTGATGCATTGGCTAATTATTTGGCGTGGTTTGACCCTTCCGAGTTGGGTGTCATAGTGGAGTTGCTTTAAGCTTTTCGACGTTTCTTCCTGTGCGTTAGATGCCAAATAACGGGGCTAACGAGGTCTGATAACTTAGATAGATTATGTGAACTGTATTAGCCTGAAGTTTATGAAGAAATACATGTTCGGGATTCGAAGCTCGTTGTGTGCATTGATGCTTGTGCCATTATTGGGAGGCTGTGCGGCGGAGGATACGCAGCCGACCCAGCCACCTGCGTCGGAGTCGGAAGCAGCAACTGCCGCTGAAGCTGCTGATGCTTCTGAAAAAGCCGTCCCTGGTGGCAATGTCAAAGATGGGACGCGGATAGATTTGACGGAGTGCACGTTGCGGCGTCAGGATTCGCCGGAGATTTTACCCATGACGCAATTGACACCGGAGAATGAGCCCGCATTACTTGGTGGTTTCATAGCGGATAGTACCGATGGCCGGCGGATGTTTCAATTTACGATAGGGAAGATGCCTGATGATCGGGACGGTACATTCACCCTGTGGTCTGCCCCCGAAGGGAAAGACCGGGTGTATATGCGTTTTAGTTTCAAGGACGTAAGTATTAAAGCTGTTGGGACACAGTTTGGTTCGGATGATCCGGCAAAGAACGATGAGATAAAACAAAATCGACAAGGGTCAGAACGAGATCTTTCCAGGTGGGTATACCACTGTGGTGCAGTTAGTGCCGGAGCTGGGTAAATATTTTACCGATAAAACAGTCATGGAAATAAGTAATAAGACGGTGGTGACCCAGTGTAAGGCCCCGAAGTCATCAACATAAGGGGTAGTTTTGATAGTTGCTGTGGTGACTTATTGTCGAACGTGAGTTCGCTAATTTATTAATATATCGCGTTTGCTACACACCTATTCGAACATAGTATCACTTTCGATATTATTGGTGTGATGTGCCCTATTGGTCCGATCTCTTGAAGAATCAAATCTGATAAGGCTTTAATGGGGATGTATCCAATGATAGGTAATAGAGAGGATATGTCATGCGCGATATAGCATCTAAGCGATTAATCTTGGTGGCGCTTATGACAATGCCGCTGTTGGTTGGCTGTAATATGCAATCATTACTCAATCTTGCCGCGGAGAGTAACTCCACATCCGAGGCAGCAACTCGCCAATACTGCTACTTCTAGCACTACGCCACGCAGTACCACATCACGAAGCTCGACAACGACCGCCACAACGGCCAAAAACCAGCACATCACGACCCAACGTTGAAGGCAATGGTTCGACCATAACTTCGAAAGAGAATATCCCGGAAGGGGTCGTGGTGCCTGGTAGCGAATATGCATTCAATACTTGTGACAGTAAATTTCCCAATGGCTTCCCCTCGGGGGCTGAACATTTTGCGGAACTTCGTGGAGGCTCTATCGCACAGCTTGAGGATAATCGCGCTCGACTAGACCTGAATATCCGGTGGCTTTTTCCTGCTAATCCACCGGTGACCTTGCGCATTAATCCTAAAGATCGCACCATTCCTTATGTGGTGAAAATCGAGTTTCATGACACCAAGATTTCTGCCGTGGATTTTTCGGTTGAAAACCAAGAAGATCTTGACGAGGTTCCCCGTAATCGTCACCTTGACATAAGCATTAAGCAGGAAAAAGAGGACGGCAACGGGACACTCAAAATTTACCTCAACTCCGATATCGCTGATGATTTTGGGGAGAAATCTACAGTCCAAATGACCAGTGAACAAATAGACACTGTGTGTAAAGGAGCTTGAGAACCTACGGTCATTATTTCCAATCTACGTTGGAACGCAATGCAGCCAGTAATTTCCGCACTCGCCATAACCTGCCAGCCAGTGGGTGAATCGATGTCGAATGAATCTAGCTGGCACTCCGGGTCAGTCGGTGGTCCAGCATGAGTGCAGCCACGTGGGCAATCGTGTACTGCTTCAGCTCAGTCTTCGAACACTCCCACGACTGTATCTGCATTCACATGGGCAGCTCCAAAGACCGATTCCTGGGGTATCAATCGATCCAGCCACCGGTCGGTAACCGTAGAGCCACTGTTTGCGTTGAAGTGTGTCGACCTTTCCCCACCCCGGAGACCTCACCAGTTTCCCGCTGGGCGTGGGGAATAATGCGATTGACAAGGGTGGATTTCCCGACCCCGGAGTGTCCGATCAAGGCGGTCACATGGCCATTCACAATGTTTAAGATAGGCTCTAACTGATCATTAATTCCACATATCACAACCGGCACATTCAAAGCATCAAATTCGGTGGCAAATTGAGTGGGATCTGCCAAACCAGATTTGGTTAAACAAACAACCGGTTGCAGGTTTCCCACAAACGCAGCGACCAGGGCGTTCCACAAAACCAGTTCGGGGTGGTGGATCTGCTACGGCGCAAACTATCAAAAGCTGTTCCGCATTAGCTACCACAATGCGCTCGTATGGGTCGGTGTCATCAGCGGTGCGCCGCAGCACGGATTGTCGTTCAGCTAACCTGACGATTCGTGCCAAGGTATCTTTTCGCCCAGATGTATCACCAACTACTCCCACCCGGTCACCGACCTCTATGGGGGTGCGGCCAAGTTCCCGGGCGCGGCATGCACACATGGGTTATCCTCGGCGCCCTGATCATCCAAAACTACCCCCCACCTGCCTCGATCCTTGGTTATCACCATGCCAAATTTGGCATCATCATGCTTGGGTCGGTCTTTAGTTCGGGGACGAGAACGCTTGAAGGGCGGATCTGACATCGGATTCATCGCAGGAACGTGTCATGGCATACGATTTCTTGCACCATATCTACCCACATCCGGTCGAATCCCGGTAGGGTTTTGGCTGTTGTTTCAATGTTTTCCACTTCGAGTCCGGGGGTGACTAGTCCAATGATAGCGCCCGTGGTTGCCATGCGGTGGTCGTCGTAAGTGCACCAACGTGCCCCGTGGAGACCAGTTGACGGTTTGATGGCTAACCCATCGGGGAGTTCGGAGCACGCCGCCAATTTGTCAGTAACTCTGCTGCTAGTGCTTTTCAGCCCGTCTGCTCTACGGCCCCGCAAATGGGCAATACCCGTCAATGCTGATGGAGAATTTGCTAGGGTTGCCATTGCCGCAACCGTGGGGGTCAATTCGCCGATATCTGACATGTCAATATCTATCCCCTGAAGTGACCCTCGTGGTGGCCCGGTAACAATGAGATCATCATCAGCGAGTGAAACCGTACATCCCATGCAGAGCTCCAGAATATTTCGGATCGCGTCACCCGGTTGAGTCGTAGTTGCTGGCCAATCCTTCACTCGCACGGTGCTACCAGTAACTGCGGCAGCTGCTAAAAACGGTGTGGCATTTGATAAGTCCGGTCTCCACCCGTACCACTCCACCTCGAATTGGACCAGGTGATACGGACCATTGATATGCTGTTGTGGTGTCCACGCTTGCTCCGGCCTGTCGTAGCATGAACAGTCATTTCGATGTGTGGCATACTCGGGAGCGTCTCACCTATATGGCGTACAGTGATTCCTTGGGCAAACCGTGGGGCCGCCAGCAACAAGCCAGAAACAAATTGTGATGATGCTGAGGCGTCGATCTCTACCGTGCCGCCTGTGGGAGAGCCATTGCGAAACCTAAATGGAAGACTATCTCCTGAACTGAAATCCCAGTGCACGTAATCCATCTAAAATTCCCTTCATGGGTCGTTGGCGGGCATGTTCATCACCATCAAAAAACACGTCGCCGTTAGCCAATGCGGCTAACGGCGGAACGAATCTCATGACGGTTCCTGCCAGTCCACAGTCCACTGTGCCGCCGGTGAAACCCCAGTTGGTTCCACAAAAATTGTGGCATTAGCAGGGGAGTCAGGATCTGGTTCTGCTTGGACATCCACGCCGATACGTTCTAGGGCTTGTGCCATGAGCTGTGTGCGGGACGAGAGAGCGCCGGTGATGGTGGTGGGATTTTCGGCAATGGCAGCTAAAACTCAGCCCGATTGGTGATTGATTTTCGACCCTGGTACTGGTAACCGTTGCTTTGTTGGGTTTTGCTGGAAGCTGAGTGCGAGAGGGCTTCCAACATTTAAAATGGGCGAGGTTTTTCTGTCATGTGAACCATGATAAAGGGATGCGAGGATGATTGGGAGCTTTGGCGATAACCGTAAAAGGCGGAATTGTTCACTGGTGGGAACAAAAGCTCTGTTCTCACCCTAAAACTTGCCAGAATACGTCCAGTTATGAGGAAAGTGGAGCTGCAGCATATTTCGACAGAGTGAGCTGGGTGATGGCAACAGAGCTAAGCTCCCTTCTGCATGAAAAGCGCCATGAATTTCCGTCTTTTTGGTCGGAAGTGGAGCTTACCGTGAGCCGCATCGGGCAGAAAAGCTACGAACACTACGGTCTGCGGAGAAAAGCAGATTATCGGCGAGCGGCACGAAAGAATGAATGGTAAAAAGCGCATGGAAGGCTATCAATGTGCGGACAAAGTTGCATGAGAGGCGGCTGTGCGCAGTTTATGCGAAGGATGCCCAAAGCGGCGGATTATTTAAATCAGGAACAGTATGTTTTTCTGGACTGTGCCGGTGAGGATTTTGGTGAAGAACTACCGCAATGGTGGGAATAAGCTTGTCGATAAGCTCTGATGGGTGGAATCGTAAAATGTGGTACCCCATGCTGAGAATGGCGGTTTCTCGGGCCCGTTCTTCAAATAAGACTCGGGCTGAATCAGCGCCATCATATTTAATCCGACCATCGATTTCCACAAGCCAGCCAAATAGCAGCAGGTCAACCCGATTCTGGAATATAAACCGCTGGGCTTTTTAATGTTTATTTAGCCCGAGCCTGCAATAGCGCCTGAGGATACAATTTGGGCCACCAAATAATAGTAAGAGTTTCGCTGAGAATCAATGCGAGCCATGGCAAGCACTTTTCGGGCTTTGGTGATTCCCCATTCACCTCGCCGGTCATCAAGATATTTTTGAAAAGTATCTTTTCGATATCCTGCATGTAGTGCGGCCTCAATGAAAGCTAACCCCTCTAGCTCACCATCAATAGCGCAAATGTCGGTGAAGGTTCGTTCAGGCGTGGTGATTCGATACCCACAGAACTCTTCCCAGTCCGAATCAGGGAGACTAGCGCGCCGATAGTGGGCTATGACCGGCCATTGATTATGGGAAGGAGTAAGTGGTTTACCCGGCAATGTTAACGTGACCCGGGTATCGTGCTGAAGATTGAGAATGGAATACCGGATAGCGGCAGCGGCTTTTCCCGCAAATCACTGCGACCCGGGTGCTTCTTCGGAGCGCTTCAGCATGGAGGAGGAGCTTTTCAAAATAAGGGAGGCAATCGTATTCTTTGGTGGCAACCCACTGGGTTTTAGTCAGAGATGTATGCCGCCCGTACCATCGATCATGGACATCGCGTGCTGGGGTGATCAGGGGGATAATAACTTAAGAAATACACAATGAAACACATGGTGTAAATACCTTTAAAAATGTGGTTTTAACCACTGGTTATGCTAGCAAATCTCAAGAAATTTGCTTCTGTCACGTTTAAGTCTTGCGGTGATTTCAATGTCCAGCCCACGGCGGCAGAGACAAAAATAGAGTCCCACAACTGTGCTGACTCGTCAAGAACTGTAGGCAATTGATGCTGCCCAATGGGTGAGGGATCCCACCGGGATATAGCCTGATGACTTTGCGGCATCATGCGGATCCGCCATGATGGCTTTTGCAACACCATGAGCTGCGGCTGCCTTTTTCAGCGACAGTTGATATGTTACTGGCAGGCAGCACACCGCTAACTCGCGTTTGGGTCCTTTCCCAGCGCTGAGATCAACAACGAGCGTTTTTAAATACTGTCTCGGATCTGTCCCCACCTTATGACAGCATGTCACCAAAATGATCGCTACCAGCAGAAAACGTATGCACCTCGTGGGAAATCCCAGCATCTTCTAAAATTTTGAGTGCTGGTGTTGCCGAATGTGATTTCTTCTTGGCCATAAACCAAGAATAGGCGTAGTGCTTATTGCCCAGTACTAGGGACAGACGACAAGGAAGGCAGATCCAATCCCTGATGGTTTACAACTACACGGAACTACAAGAGCGATTTGAAGCCGAGGCCTCCGCTGCTTTGACCAACTTTATGGGCGCGCTTGCATGACCCGCAATCCGGGCAGATGCCGAAGATCTTGCACAAGAAACCCATATCAGCATTTCAAGCCTTTATGGGTCTACCCAGGCACCAACTGAAGGCATGGCTGTGCCCGATACGACCATGCCCACATTAATTCTTATCGTAAGAAACAGCGGCAGCCACTGCAATCTCTCAGCGGAAGACGGTACTGATTATCAATTGCTTGATTCTTCCACCCACAGCAGTGGGTTTGGAATTGCCGAGGTGGCGGCCTGAAAACGCTTACCTGATTCAAACGATTTCCAATGCCATGAATGGTTTAGCTGAGGGACTATCGGGCTGGTGGTGCATGCCGACGTGGAGGGATTATCATATGCGAAATTCGGAAATTATGGGTACGTCGTAGGCGCTGGTCATGAGCCGGCTTCATCGGGGAAGAAAACAGTTGAGAAACGTTAAAAGATGTAGCATGAATACGGTATTATCTGATGTCGAAAAGCACAAGGAAGGTTACATCATGCACGAAACCGAATGAGGGCTTTCGCACCCGCACGTCTTGAAAGCGGAAATGTTACGTGACCTACATATATTTCTTTACGAACTGTAGATAACGAACTTACCGACGTAGGATTACCGCCGGCTGAAACACCATATCAGTAGAATGCCCTGCCTGTGCCCGAAAAGTGGCTGCCAGAAACCGCCTACGCGAGGTTCTTCACTGTTGTGCGTGTGATGCGCCGAAATCACTGCGGATAAGATCCGCGGTGAGCTTTCGTCTAGGAATGAGTAATAACTCTGGCCCTTTGCTAGCCTACAATGTATGTCTCATAAACACGTATGTGCGGTAGCCCTCACTATGGCTATCACTAGCAGCGTTATTGTAGCGCCTAATGCGAGTGCTCAAAGCTCTGATCTGTCATCCAGCAGTTCTAGTAGCTCCAGCGATTCCAACAAGTCTAGTGGGTCCAGCGGATCCTCTGATTTGTGGGAAAGAATCCTCAAACTCCTCCGGTCGTTCCAAGATCGTCCCACCATGCAGCAAGCCCCGGAATCATCACCAAAAAAATGGGAGACATCCTAGGGCGCGGCATCTCAGATCATGTGGGAGCCATGGCCGGTGATCTTGGCATCATGGTGCCAATCAACAAGAACAAAGAATTCGCCATTATCTTTGGCGACTCTTTCAGTGGTAATGGCTTTGGCCAAGGCAATTGGATGAGCCCTATCGGCGCCATCGCCACCTATGATGACAACGGTCAAATCGTTGAGAAACGGCCCCTGAATAAGGGCGATAGAATTGAGCAACTGCTCAAGTATAATCACGACAATAATTTGACTCTCATCCCTTCGGACGTCATTAACCTTGATGGCACTCTCTACATGCAGGGCATGTGGAATGAAGGGCTCGGTAATGTTCGCGGCACCCAAATCTGGAAGTCAACTGACCAAGGCCAAACCTGGTCATCTGTTGCTACGACCAGCAGGAACTTCATGAATGGTTTTGGCGATCTCCTCACCTGGGAACGTGGTGACGATGGCTACGTTTATGTCATGTCCAGTCGCTTTAACCGTAACGATGGTGTCATCTTAGTCGTTTCGGCCCGGAGCAAATTAGAACCGCAATACCTGGGAGCACTATGTCAATGGGGGTTGAAGCCAATGGGGTAAGATATCAGCCCCCATCATTAGGGACAATATGAAAGCTGGCGAAATGTCCTTCGCGCCGGATCGAAGACCATTGGGTGCTGTGCATGTTCATTCGAAAAACCGCATCCATTGAGGTACGCATTTCCGACCGTATTGACACCAATTGGAACGATATTAAAGCCCGCCCACGTTGTTGTTGCAGGTAATATGTAGGGCGCCTCGCAAAACCCCCAATAACTTCACCAACTTACGGTGGGTATATTGCGCCGGGATCCGATTGCCGATATGAATATTGGTGGAGTTTCAACGGAACACCAGTAATAGTCGGTACAGGTCCACGCAGTTTAACGTGAAAAGGTTTGGACAAATTCTTCGGGATTACTCTGCTAAGTCTGAGGAGGCCGCCGCCAACGGTGTTCAGGTGAAACCCGAATTGCAGAATGCTCCAGCACCTGCCAACCACGATGGAAGTGATAATCAGGGATCTGGTGTGGGAGATGACCGCCAGATTGAGGTTCGGGAATCGCCGGTCGACCCCGGAGTCAGTGGGCAGCTTGCTGAAGAGAAAGCCGCTGAAGCCGCTGCTGATGTCACAGTAGTCCCTTTGGATGAAGAGCACCAGTAACACACTCATTAAGGGAGCCTCTGGCCAGGTTTGGTTGAACGCCAATCTGTCACATCAATAGCAGGCTATTGTTGATACCCCACTAATCAATCGTGATTGGTGGGGTTGAAACTTTTCTGCCGTACGGCAGAAAAGTTGATGGTAGAGGTAGTGCGGGGAAGGGGAGACTTTAGGGAAGATCATTAGTACATCAAAACCTGGTGAATGCGGGCAATGTTTGCAGTGTGGGCATTCATGTGGCAGCTTTATGGTGTTTGGCAGTATTTTGCTGGCAATGTAGCTCATTATTCGCGGTGGGGCTTGTGGCGCAGCATGGGGAAAACTCAAAGCTCCACTTTCCAATCAAGCTTCATGATTTTCCCATAATCGTTGGAAAGTGGAGCTTTGGTATTTGGCAGAATCTCCCACGAACCAACTCAGACAGTGATTTGCCGCTGTTTTGAGCATGAATCAGTGATCTTTGATTGCGCCAGTTGGCATCAGCGTGGTCGGTGAGGGTAGTCGGATTGTGGCCGATTTGAGGTGAGATTTGATGAGAGGCAGTCTGCTCTTCTGCAATGGTTGCAACGTATCCTACTATGCTGATGCGGAAGGGAGCTTTTGCCTGAGGGAGCTTGCGGCAAAATAATATGCTTCGCCTTCAGCCACGTCAGCTTTTTGTCTGGCTGGGTCAGTTTAGAGTGAGCCTTGCACGAAGCCCCATATGAAACCAGCGAGCAATTCGCAACTAAGTTGAATAAGGGAGAAGTTATGTCCCGCAACCCTCGCTATACTCGCGAGTAAAACCATGGCACGATGTATCACAAATGCAGTTATAACTACGAGGAGGCCCTGATAGAAGAAAATGAATCTGAAAATACCCCTCACTAATAAGCCTGTCCAACGTGGCCAGATCTGAGTATAAAGGGAGCTAACGTTGGGTCCATTTTCGCATCACCTCGGATCCGCAACCCAATGTTGTCATACTGAATGCGGAATACTTCTACCATGGCTGGAAGCTCCCGACGAATATTGCTTCGCTATCGGTGGATATTTCGCCGAAGAGAAACCACAATGCTCAAATGCCATGAAATTGTAGGCCAACAGGGAATGAATCGAAACCAGCCAACGCGCTGCACGGCGCGGAAACCATTGCCATGCGAAGACAAGCCGGATTATCGCCAGCTCAGTTGTGCAAAAGGTGGGCTGTGCCGCCTGCTTAACCGGTTTCTGGCTGCAGTACTAGTGGCGGATCTGGTGGTGCGGATGTCCTGGACCCGATTCCTGCGATGGAGGGCCAGGCGTTGTTAACACCGATGCCGCCTGGTGTGGACCAGATTCGATGCACTGAACGATGCGCTGTTTGAAGCGCACCGCGTGGTGATTCCACCGATTTTGATGAACTAGCACGCATTTTCGCCAGGTAGAGAAAAGCACTCTGCCAAAGCACTATTACGCCAAGGCACGGCAGAGTTGAACGAGATTGCGATCTTCCGTATCGATGCGCGTCGCGGCGGGCGCTACATGTTTGTCGAGTTTTTCAATCAGGTGTTGCGGGGCGTGCGGGAGCCACGTGATCAGGCAGCGCGCCGATCCACAGTCGTCCATGCAGGTGATGACTGGTGCGTCATGTCGTGCTGTGCGACGTATACGCAGTGTTGCACGGATCATTCGGAGGATAAGCATCAATTATTTTCTTGAGACTGACATCCCAGGATCGTCAGCTTTCCGCAGATCGGAGGCTGGGTCCCAAGAGGCTCACGGAGTTGCTGGTGTTGCACAGTGTCAAAAGCGCCTGATTACGGAGGTTTTCCGTAAAGTCCAGGCCGGTGCATCTTCCCGGCGGTGGACCGTATCGTTGCTCCACGTGCCGAAGCGCTACTCCGACTGTGGCGGCGGATCGCTGATGGCTGCACAGCCTGCGCAGGAAAGCTGCCACCGCCCTGACCGCAGGCTGGTCGATGCGTGCCGGGCGCGTCGTTGTCGGGCTTGTCGCTTTGCGCCCGATTTTCGATTTTCCATCGAGGCTTGTGGATGCATTGTGTACTGCAAGTGGTACGAGTGGGATGGCGATTTACGAGGGTAGGAATCAGCGCGCGCAGGAGTGCAGTGAGACTCGGATCAGTGTGACCTGGCGAGACGATCTGCATAAGCGGCTGCGCGATTGACACGCGCCGCAAACCTCCTTCATTAGAACTATTGCGTTCAGGTGTTTGATGGCGTTTGCTTAGGCGTCGGAAGCCCGCGCTCGGCGGCTGGCGAGTCTTGCGCGTTAACCCGCTTGGTGAAGGCAAAGCAGCGGCTTGGTTGGCTCGGCCGGAGTGGGAGGTTTCGACTCAGCAGTTGCATGTGTCTGATAAGAGGTTAGCGTCGAGTAAATGCAAAAGCGATGGCGCAGCTTTGAGACTTTTGTTGTCCGTGGCAGAATTTTCGTACCACGTATCAGTCAATGGGAACATGAGGCGAGGTGGCTTCATGGCAATGGCTTGAGCAGGTTTGCAGCGGAAGCCATAAGAGCTTTTGAAGAGCTTTGTCGAGTGCCTACCCAGCGGTCGCGGTGCGCGGGAGCGGGCGGCGTGTGAGGCCGGTCGACGGTGATGCCATCGTGGCGCGGCCGGTTGCCCAAAGAGACTGCCGCGTCCTCGACTCGCTTGGTTGGTACGGGAGCGGATCGCGGCGCGTTATGACGGTGCGCAGGGTACTCAGCGATTGAAAATCGACTGTTGCGCACACCGCAATGACAGCGGGTGCCTTGTCTCTGGGGGTCGCAGGAATGCAGCGGCAAGGCTAGCGTGCCTGCCGTATATGTGCTTTGTCGACGATGGCGGTAGATGGTGCGAAACTCGGGAGATCGTCGACGCAGGAATCATTTTCTCACCCACTCGTAAACGTGCGCAGTGTTGCGGGCATACAGCGATTACTGGGCTGCGGCGTACCAGAATTCCGCGCGGGCCGACCGCGGGTTTCTATGGCTGGGATTCGCTCGTGGTTTCGGCACCCCACCACGGAGGATGGCCTTGCGGGCAGCAGTGGTGCGCATATCGCACGTATCTGGACGTGGTGGCATCGAGTGATGTCGATTGGTCACGACACCATCGCAGTTTTTCGCGCCGAGTTCCCTGTGCGCGGCACTGGAATCGTCCTGGTGGCGGGACTGTCGAAAGCTTTTGAGTGCGATCGGATGCTGATTGATGCCGAGCCCGGGCTTCCCACCGCCTGCAAGTTTCTCGATGGCACGTGGTTGCGGTGCCGGTGGGGCATTAAGTCGCTCCGACGGGATCTCAACGCAGGCTATCGCGCTGCGGCCACATTACGGAGCCGAGCTAAAGAGCGCATGGGAGGCGGACTCCGGCAACGCTGAAAAACCATTCGGTTCTAATTCGCGTGATTGCGTGAAACGCCCATTATCCCTGGTTTCAGGTACGGCGACTCCATAGTTGGTTTAGCACGGCCGGTGTATCTGAAGCGGACGACATGGGTGCGGACGGCATTATCACTGTTGTTTACGGTGACTATGGCCGCACCGGTCAGGGCTCTCGAAGCATCAATCCGCCACCCTTCGAGCCACCAAGTTTTGGGAGGCCTCAGCCGTATCGATTCGGATCCGACGCCCAGCCACCACGATGACGGCTGGCTGGTTGGGCTATACTGGCCGATGAAGGCTGCTTATGGCAGGATTGGCCATATCGACACTTGGATCCTGACGTTTGAATCGCGAGGAGGGTACCAGTTTCAAGCTCGCTGTAGGCGCATGCAGCATTTGGGAAGGTTTGGTTCTAGATGGCATGCCGAGACGCATGCGAAGTCACGTATCAGATGGTGATCAACATTGTGGCGGCATAACCGCAACCGGGTTTTGCGTCATCATACGTTCGATTCGCTGATTCTTGGCGGATCTCAGCTCACCCGTTCGCTGGAATTTGTCTATTATCTTGGGGTGAGTTCTGGCGTGGGTCTCGTCGCCAGGATCGGCGGACTCGTCGGCACAGCTTGCAGCCCGCACTATCCTCACCCCCGGAAAACGCGCGCTTATATGCTGGGCGGCCTCGTATGGTAAGAGCGCCCAGGCGGCGGCGTGCCAGCTACGCACGGCGGTGCGGAAACCGGTACGGGTTGAGGCCAGCGAGATGTCTGTTGCCATTACTCAATTGCGGGGCTTTAGCGGATTGATTACACGTGCCTGAGTGCTGCCGTTGCGCGGGTTTTCCGAGACTGGGTGGATGCTCGCCGCCATGCGCTGCGTCAACCGATACGAACACCATGCAAGCCCATCTTTACGCCTCCTGCTGCCCAGTTCCAGCAGGCAAATGCAGGTTTGATGATCTTTCCTGGCTCGCCAACGTTGCGCTCTATCCGAGAGCCACAGGGTGCCGGTTGGTCTTTGGACGGAATATTCTGCTGCGTGATTGTCTGGCGATGCACTGCTGTGCCTATCGGTAACGCACTGAGCCTCGACGATCCTGCGCGGAGTGTCCGAGAGCTTTGAGAACCTGAAAACCCTATGGGCGGCAGCAATTGGATGCTGAGGGTGGGAGAGTCGGAACAATCGACATTGCGCGGCTGATTATCGCGAAACTTGATTATTTTACCCAGAATACCATGCCCATTCAGGTGTTGTTAGGAGGGCATCTTTGACGGCCGCGATGGATTTGATCGCACCAGGCCAGTGGGGAGCCCGCGATCCACACAGTCCGGCCCCGAGATTGTGGTGAGGTGGCGAACCGATCGGTGTCCACGGATAGCGCCAGTATTTTCTGGCGGTTTTAGCGTTGATCCCACCGACAAAGCACGTTCAGCCCGAGGTCGGTGCACCTGAAATGGCGCGGCCAGCGTGCCACTTGTAGCAGAAGGGGCCTGGTGTTGATGGCATCCTGGCGCTTGGACGCGGTCACCGGTCTTCGCCGACGCTTGGCAAGATGGAGTAGGTTAGCAAGTTGTCTGATATTTTGGTGTAAGGTGGCATGAAATAATTCTCACTTAGTGCCCACCATTATGGTTCTTGGATCGACTTTTCGCTGCGGCTTGGCGCGATTACATCGAATAGCCACAGGCATATTCGACCGGATGGCATGGCGCATATCCGGTTCCGGGTAGTGGTAGTGAGAACTGTTGGTGGGGTACTGTACGGCCAGCACAGATTGTTTTAGAGGATTTTTCAATATTGAAACTCACGAGTAGCAACCACGCTTTCCGTAAAGGTATTGTTATTGGCAACCCAATCGAAACCCAAGTGAAGGAACGTGAAACGAACCTTCTTGTATGCAATCACTAACGTTGGTGCTTCGAGGCGGTCAAGCCTCGGTATGGCAAAAGTTAGTAACCTGCGCATTTGGTACGGACCTGCTACATCCAAAATTTAATTCGGAAATCACTGATGCCGCGGCAGCTCAAGATTGCCCCGTCGTTCGAGAAGCATCCCAGATTGTGCCAGGTATCTGACCTGACTACGTTCAGATCACTATGCTGTGAACTGCGGATATCATGAAGCCGGAAGAAATTGATGCCGATCCTACGTCGGTGCCGGGGACCTGTCAGAAATTGCTGCCGTCACCCAATCTCGGCCAACTGCCTCACCCAGACAACACAACCGCATAGCGGCCACCAGGGCATCGGGGTGGAATGCCTCACCGAATTACCCAGTGACATCGGTTGATGGACGAAAACTTGTACAATTATGTGGCCTTTGCTTCCTCCTCCGGTGCGCTGGCGGCATCCCAAGCCACCTTCGGTAGGATGAATACGCCCGTTCGGCGCGCTGGTAGGCTGCTGCCCATCGCCCGGCGTAACTGTTCCCGGCCTGGCGCAGGTCTATTCGTGACAGTGCCGAACTGGTAGCGGTCAGCGGGCGGTGACGGCGGCCGTCGACAAGTATAACGCCACTCATTGACACCCACCAGCGCGGCGGGAGTACGGACGTCACCAAGGACCTGGGGGGGGTGAAAGTTGCATTCCAATATGAACATAACCGGGCGAGGTTGTCGGATGGCGGTCGAATGGTCAAGAAATGCGCTCAACGGGTGGATGCCTGTCGCTCGGTGACCACATTTCCTCGTCGACCCATAAGGAATGGGAAGTTGGCGAGCACGACCACCCGTCAACCCCTCGACAAGACCCTGGGCCAGATCACCTCCGAACAAACTACTACCATCTCGATGGCTCGTATCACCGGCCAAGCGTGCGATGATTCGCCACCCCGGCACCGAACTGCCCAAACTCATTAACTTGATGATTTTGCGCCGCGTCGTCGAGCGTTCACTGTATGTTTGAAACCGCCTTCTGTCACCAATACCTGTCGCCCATCATCCTGGCTGGCATGAGATTCTGACCACCGTGGACGTTGATATCGTTGCTGGCGCAGCACGCCGGCCAATCGGGTGGAAATGGCAGGCAGGCTTAGTATTCGGAGCAGTTTCAACTTCCAACAATTAGCTGCCAACTTCAAGCCCACTGGTTTTGTCAGTGAAAGCGCCCAATTTAACCTGTGTTCTCGACCGCACATGAATCTCCACCGGTCACAACGTATCGTCTCCATAAGCTCGTGCTGCAGGCTCCGCCAACACCTATGCGTCACCATTTCGCAGCGGTGGTCCCCTGAATTGGAGGAAGCCAGAATCAGCTTATCGCCGACCCAGACGCCATTGCCACCTCTCACATCGCCTTCAAGCCAGCACCATGTTCAAACTGCGAAAGCGGAAATCGCCGATACAACCCCGCCGTTATCATCGCGCAAATTGAGGACGGGGTGCAGCGCGGTCACCACCCTGGCTGACCTGACGACCCGTTGCCTCGCCACCTACAAAGAGAGCTGCGCCAACGCCCTAACGCGGTCATCCTGCTGGCGGTGCGGCATTGGCACCGACGCTGCACAATATATTTCCGGTGACTGGTCGCTGGAAACACGCCGCAAGCGCCACGCCGGTCGACGCATCTGTCGGAACGGCGGCCATGGCTACCGACAGCCAAACACCGACGAGAAACAAGCCCCTCGTCAAATACCCCAGGTATTGGCAGAGGCTGCGGGCCGACCTGCCGACGGGTGGCATGACCTCCGGGCAATCACACCTGCTTCGCTGACCCGTACGAGATCGATAACGATTTCGCCCGTCACCCTGACTTATTACCCTACCTGACCCCGATACTACGCGATCACGCTCGAAATCATCAGCAATCAACAAAACCGCGAAACCCTACTAAGGATGTCGAATTGACGACCTACGCCCAATGGGTCGAACGTTTGAAATGAATTGGCGTATCCTTCACCGACCCCACCTGGGATGACCGATTTTTGATCTGCGCACCGCATCGAGGCCCGACTAAACCTCGTGGACCATGGGAAGTGGAAACGCTTCTTGAGATTGTTGATATCGCAGACGACCGCGGCTGTCGATGTTCCTGGCTGCATACCGCAGGCCCGCGACATTACTGTGCAACCTAGGACGCAGCCTGGTTCATTACGCTCAACTGCAAACACCACAAACCCATGCCCTGGTGCTCATCATCGATTGCGACCAAACGGTGGTTTGGCCTGGACCCTGTGGCTGCCACGATGACCGCTACCCGGCACGCGCAGTGCGGGTCATTCCCGGGCCATCTCTGTCGGTGGCATCATCAGGTGAGATTTGTTGCTGACCTGTGGGGTGTTTATTGGCTGCTGTAGACAAATTCGCCACCGAAACCGGCGAAGTCGAACCGGCCTTCTCCGGCTTGCCGATACCATGGGGGCACCATCTTGAAGTCCTGCACCATTTCTTGGCAAGGTCACCTGATCGACAACCCGGCCTACCATCTGCGGAAACCGCCTTGATCTCATCGAAGAAGATGATAACCAGTTCTTCTGCTCATCAACGCCGATTCCACCTGGGAGCACCTCCCTCGAGGATAGCCGCCCCTGGGCACTGCACAAACATGTTGACATTCCGCTGGAGTATGCCGGAATCGGTTGCCACTGGAGGTGCCAGCCCGGTCGTGTCCCACGACCGCCTCCCCGATGCAGGCTCGCCCCTGCCTCGCAGCGCGCTGGCGGGCGTAGGCTCCGTCTCCGCAGCAGGTGACACCCATATCACCGGCCTGCCCGAAGTTGACAAATCATGGTGGTGACGTGTCCACGACAGCTTTCCACCTGCCGGCCAAACGCTGCGGCACCCATGCCGGTGTGAGCTGGCGGCACCCCGCTCGAAATCACGGACGCTTGTCGGCTGCCAGCCTAAAGGATTTATACCGCTCCTGGGCACCGGAAAACTGGCTGACGGATACCCAGTTATCGAAGGTTTGCTCATCGCCGTCCACCTCGACCATGGTCGATTTTGAAGGTGGGATCTTGCCGAATTTGCCGATGGTCGCCGCATCGACGTCACGCCGCCGCCCATTGCCGAATCCGCCTCCGGCGCATCGTCACCGTGGAGCTGGAACTGTATTCGGACGGCGAACAAGTAGCACCATGATGGAACGCTTCGCCATTCGCGGTCGCCAATCCGGCACCAACACCCCGTGCCGGCCCCGCCTTGGTGGCGTCACCGGGAAATTGTCGACACCCTCGGTCCGCCCGACCGTGCCGTGGTCACCGCGCCCGCCGACATGACCCCATTCGCCACCGTCACTGGTGACCATACAACCCCATCCACTACCTACAACGCCTCCCAGTTTCGTGGGTTTGCCCGCACCACTCGTGCACGGCATGTGTGCTGTCTCGCCACCGCGCACAGGGTTGCCGGTCGCCACGGCACCGTCCAGCTGGACCTACTCGGCCGTGACGGCATGCGGCAGGCCCAACGATGAAGCGGAAATCACTGCGTCGGAACGCGTACCGGGCGCGCGTGGGGCCGCAGCCCGCACTGATCACCCGCCGTATCGGTGGGAAGTGGTCTCCCGCGGTCAGGCTCATTCTTGCCGAGCCCGTCATCGCCCCAGTGTCTACTCCCGGCCGAGGCATCGGGCCAAGGCGCATGCAGCGCGATCGGCAGGCCTGCCCGCCGCCTGCGAGGGTTTGGGAGTGTGCGATAGCACACCCGGAAGTCCTGGGTTTCTATCATTGACGTGATCGACAATAATCACCAAACTGGTGGTTGGGGACACCATTGCATCCCTAGGGCGTGATGAATCATGATTTTACGGTGGCCCTGGCTGTTGTTGTTCACGGGCAGACCGAACGCCTCCGGTGGCTGTGGCGCTTGTGTCACAAACATGTATGTGGGACTCTTGGGTGAGTACAACGCCCTGGCATCTCTGTGCATTTTGATCTGGAAGCCGTCATTGACATTGTGTCTCTGCGGCTCCGCAATGCACTCTTGGTGCCCCGGCGATGAACAAGGCTGCTCAATTGGTTTGCGCCTTTATGCCCAACATGATCGGTGTCGCAGCCGAAGATGTCAACGAATGCGTGTAACGGTTGCCGAAGAATCTGGCGAATACCTAGAGATCGTGAACTACAAGATCGCGGTCAACAGTATGTTGTTGCGGTACTTGCCGGGTTGGCGGCCCAAATACTTCACTAACCACCCCAATTCTTTGTCATGATCTCGGCATTGACGTGCCCTTCACCGCAGGCGGTCTGAAAAAGCGTGGCGGTTTGAAACTCGACGAACTCGCCGGTGAGGGATCGACATGACGCTTTGGGCAATGTTCCCAACCCAACGATTCGAACTCAAGGGGGTTTTCATCGATGCTATCCTGGCGGTTGTGTCCTCCAATTGATTGGTAAATTGGACCTCGACAACGCCGACGAAAACAACTTGGTTTGCACCTCGCGATCGAACTTGTTGGCAGTTTGCATCCCCAGTGCGATGGATCGAAACCCAGGAACTGCTCATCAATAACGTCGATGAAATCGAAATTATTCCTGCGGCATCCTCAACCCTGACCAACCTGGCACTACGCAGCGATGTTCGGCGTACACGCCAGTGTTCAACGTGGAACGCGAACAAGATGTGGTGTTGTTGAACGATGTCGCCCAGGCGCCAGTCTCGAAGAACCCGAAGAAGAGCTTGTAGTCGAAGAAATGCACCGGTTGCACCGGCAGCCCCAGCGGCACCCGCTACTGAGGTTTGTGCTGGGTTCAGTGTGGCTGCGGAGCAGCCGGCCCAGCACTGGTGCTTCACCGCCGCCGATGCCGTGACGCTGTTCGCCTTCAAACAAGATCCGCGTCGATGAATCGTTGGCAGCGACACCACCGAAATCCTCACCGGTGGCGTTCTGCCGCAACCGGCGTTTTGGACCCGTCCGTTGAGTTGGTTGGTGCTATCGACGGTGCGATGCCGAAATCACCGGCACCAGCGTCAACATTGCAGCCCCAACCACAAGCCCTATGGTCCGGTTTCACCGATGCCCTCACCGCTACCTTGCGGCAACTCTTTGGCTGGGGTCAAACCAGCCTGTGTCGGAACGCGTGATTGGTCCCTGGGCTTGCCTCAAAGCTGGGTCCTGGGTTGAAGCAGAAGTG